>MDSY01014944.1_pt1 | contig 47094 bp, 40 predicted proteins | sample 811131 | NCBI WGS metagenome assembly MDSY01 (sample SAMN05326643, study PRJNA326480) | marine metagenome | isolation source: seawater | place: Atlantic Ocean: South West | collected 2010
AATGTCTTCTGAACTGAGTATCAGAACATTTGGGGACCTTATTGAATACTTTCCATTTAGATACATAGATCGATCTATAGTATATCAACCAAATGAAGTTTCACCAGGCCCTGCTGAAATTCAGGTACGGGGTGTTTTATCAGAAATTAAAGTTCTTGGTCATGGTCCAAAAAAAAGACTAACTGCTAAATTAAATTCGGAAAATGGTAGCATTGAATTGATTTGGTTTAAAGGAGTGAAGTGGATTCAGAAATCTATTACTGCAGAAAATGAAGTTATAGCCTTTGGCAGAATTTCTGATTTCAACGGGAATTTTAGTATGTCACATCCTGACTTGGAATCAATTAACTCATTTAAAAAAAATAGTTTTTCAGGAATGTATCCCGTTTATTCTTCCACTGAAAAATTATCCTCATCAGGATTAAATAGTAAAGGACTTGCAAAACTCATTGCAGAACTTCTTAATAATTTTAGCGAGCCCCAATTCGATTGGCTCCCTGAATCCATAGTTAAAAATAAAAATTGGCCATCTAGAGAAACGGCTTTAAAAGAAATGCACTATCCTAAAAATGCTAAGCAATTATCAATCGCGAGGGAACGATTAGCTTTTGAAGAAGTGTTTTTAGACCAGCTTGTATTCGCTTATAAACGTAAGAGTCATCTTGCTCAGAATGGTGGATTTATATTTTCTAAGCTTAAACCAAATTTTAATAATTTTTATGAAAACATACTTCCGTTTGAGTTAACAAATGCTCAAAAAAAGGTCATAAAAGACATAAGGGAAAACGCAGCATCTGGCCTGCATATGAACCGCCTAATCCAAGGAGATGTTGGATCAGGTAAGACCCTTGTGGCATTTATGTCTATACTTATGGCAGTTGACAATGGCCATCAAGCAGCAATGATGGCACCGACAGAAATTTTAGCACAGCAGCATTATTCCAGTTTAACACCATGGGCAGAAAAACTTGGTATTAATATTAGTCTTTTAACAGGGTCCGTAAAAAAATCTGCAAGAAAGATAATTTTTAAAAATCTTGCTTCAGGAGAGATCGATATCCTTGTGGGGACTCATGCATTAATAGAAGATCCTGTTATTTTCAAAAACTTAGGGATCGCAATCATTGACGAACAACATAAATTTGGAGTAGCCCAAAGAGCAAAACTTCGCAAAAAAAACAATCCATCTCCGCATATTTTGGTAATGACAGCCACACCTATTCCAAGAACATTGGCAATGAGTGTCTATGGAGACCTTGATCTTTCTATAATTGATGAACTTCCTCCAGGAAGAAAGTTGATAAAAACAGTACAAAGAACAGATCATAATCGTTTACAAGTATGGGGATTTATTAAAAATGAAATTTTAAAAGGCCGACAGATTTATATAGTCTATCCATTAATCGAAGAAAGTGAAAAACTCGACTTTAAAGATCTAATGGATGGCTATGATAGTATCATCAGAGATTTCCCTAGACCGGATTTTGAAATATCAATTGTTCATGGACGGATGAAATCAGAAGACAAACAATGGGAAATGCAAAGATTTGTTAATGGTGAAACACAAATAATGGTATCGACAACAGTAATTGAAGTCGGTGTAGACGTGCCGAATGCAAGCGTTATGATAATAGAAAACGCTGAAAAATTTGGACTTTCACAGCTACACCAGTTAAGAGGCAGAGTCGGCCGAGGAGGAGAAAAGTCATACTGTATATTAATTACAGGAGATAAACTTAGTGATAATGGAAAAACTCGAATTGATACATTATGTAAAACCAATGATGGATTTGAAATAGCCAATGTTGATATGAAACTCCGAGGGCCAGGAGAAGTTATGGGTACCCGCCAAAGCGGCTCTCTAGATTATAAAATCGCCAACATTATAGAAGATGGAGAATTGATCGAATGGTCTAGGAAAATTGCTGAATCTCTAGTGCTAAATGATCCTAAATTAGAAAAAGCAGTTAATGAAAAATTAAGGCACAGATTTTCAGAATATTCTAGACATAAAATCGCATGGGGATCCGTGGCATAATTTGTGCTTCAGATATCCCAAATTGAAATCAAAAAATGAAAATCAGACCGCTAAAAAAAATTCGCCCTTTTTGGCGCTCTGTCTCTTTAACTCACAGATTTTATCAGATCAGTGGAGGGTATAAGTTCTTGGTTCAAGGGTTTCGAAAGCTTGGATTTGTAATAATAATTTTTGCTGTAGCAATTTGGCTACTTAACAATTACGTAGTTGACATTGAAGCTATTGCCGAATGGGTCACGACAAAATTTCATTGGACTGCTGTGATAATGTTATTAGGAATATCTGAAATAGTGACTGGTTTCTTGCCTCCCGATTTTTTTATTTTGTGGGCAGGCGAGATGCAGCATCCATATCTTATGACGCTTCTTTTATCACTCGTAAGTTACTTAGGTGGAGTCCTAAGCTACTTTATTGGTAGGCGCATACATTATTTCCCAATTGTCCAAAAATGGATAAACAATCGATTTGAAGAACAGTCTTTACAACTAAAGAAATTTGGTGGTCTTTTAATATTTTTATCTGCTTTAACACCTCTCCCCTTTCCACCCGTATGCACAATTGCAGGAATAGTGAAGTTTAGATTGAGATTGTTTTTAATACTCGCAACCACAAGGATTTTTAGGTTTTTCTTGTACGCTTTTTTCATATTCGGTTTAACCTGATTCTTGATTAGATCAAAATAGTACATAATTTCTTCGAGCAAAGGATAAATTACTGTGTATTTTTGCATCTATGCTAATTTCGAAAGAGTGGTTAAGCGACTACATTGAAACTGAGCTTTCCGATGAAAGTTTATCTGATATTTTAACATCTACAGGATTAGAAGTTGAAAAAATCGAACACGTCGATCAAATAAAAGGTGGACTAAACGGGGTGGTTGTAGGTGAAATCATATCACTATCTAAGCATCCTAATGCGGATAGACTCTCATGTACCACAATTAATATTGGAACTGATGACCCTCTAAATATTGTATGTGGCGCATCCAATATTGCAGTTGGACAAAAAATTCCAGTTGCTACTGTTGGTTGTACCATATATCCGGAAAGTATTGAGAAAGGGATTAAAATAAAAAAAGGAAAAATACGAGGTGAGCCATCCGAAGGAATGCTCTGCGCTGAAGACGAACTTGGTATTGGAAAATCGCATGATGGAATTTATATTTTGGATAGTGATGCAATTTCAGGCACTCCCCTTTCAGAACATTTGGGTCTGAAATCTGATACCATTTTTGAAATTGGATTAACTCCAAATAGAACGGATGCAATGAGCCATATGGGCGTTGCCAGAGATCTAAGGGCAGCAATGATTCATAAAAAAATCGAATATACTTGGAATGAAAATAATTTCAATAAATGGTCTAAGTCAGATCCAAATATTGAAATTGACATTCAAGACGAATCTGCATGCCCAAGATATAGAGCTCTTAGCATTAGCGGATTGAAAAATATATCCTCTCCTGACTGGCTTAAGCGACGTTTAAAAGCTATCGGACTCAAACCGATAAATGCAATTGTAGATATTACAAACTATGTTCTCAATGACAAGGGGCATCCACTTCATGCATTTGACGCGAAAAAAATTATAGGTGATTCTATTCAGGTTAGGAAAGCGATAAGCAACGAGGAAATAATCACACTTGACGGAGTAAATAGAAAACTCAATAAAGAGGATTTAGTGATCGCAGATAAACGGGGGCCATTGGCTCTTGCTGGAGTTTTTGGGGGTCTGAATTCAGGAGTTAGTGAAGATAGCACAGATATCATTATTGAATCTGCATGGTTTGATCCCGTCGTTATAAGGAAAACCGCAAAAAGGTATGGTCTTAATACGGATGCCTCATTCAGATATGAAAGAGGTGTTGATCCAAATATCGGCATAGATGCCCTTGTTCTGGCTTGGAAATTAATAAACGAAATATTTCCAAATTGCACCATTACTGGGTTTTCTGAAAAGAATCTATATGACTCTCGATTCGATTATCGAATTGTTGAAGTTGATTTAACTCGAATAAATAAATTAATTGGTCTCGACCTAAAGCAAAATGTAGTTACATCTATTCTTGATTCATTAGATATTCCCTCAATCATATTGACAAAATCGAGGTTAGAATTATCCATACCAGCCTACAGATGGGATGTAACAAGAGAAGCTGATATTGCGGAAGAAATATTAAGAATTTACGGCTTCAATTCCATTCCGTTTCCTGATAGAATGCGCTTAAGCTTGGCTGAAAATGAAGTAATATCAAATGAATCTTTAAGAAGAAAAGCAACAGACTATCTCGTAGCTAATGGGCTTTATGAGATTATGAATAATTCGCTCACCAGCTCAGAGCTCTACTCGAATCACCCAAGCATTGACTCTGAAAATAATGTGAGAATCCTTAATCCATTAAGTCAAGAGTTAGAAATCATGCGTCCCACCCTGTTGATGGGCGGATTAAATGCAATCAGTTACAATTCAAAAAGACAACAATCCAATATCTCGATTTTTGAATTTGGACGAGTTTATTCTAATTCTAAAGAAAATAATTATTCTGAACAAAATCATTTAGGAATTTGGCTAAGCGGACAATTGCCAAGACCGCACTGGAACAGAGAAAAAACTAAAGTTGATTTCTTTAGTTTAAAGGGTCTTAGTATGGGCTTACTTGCAAGCTTAGGTATTGATAAAATAAATGAAACAGATCAAAAACCTATCGTTGGCAAGTGGTCTGGCGGCATAAGGTTAGAAAGAAGTCAAAAGGTACTAGCAACAATCTCTTGGGTAGATGAATGGGCTTTAAAAAAATCAGATGTTAATGAACCAGTTTTAGCAGCAATTTTTCATTGGGATGACATTTGTCAAGTTGCTAAACTCTCCAAAGCTAAATATCGAGAAACTCCAAAGTTTCCTAAAGTGACAAGAGATTTAGCGATAATTGTAAAGTCTGAGATTAAATACGCAGCTATCAAACTTGCAATTCAAAAATCTAAGGAAAAATCGCTAGTTGACTTTGAACTTTTTGACGTTTTCAAAGGGAAAAAAATAGGAGAAGACTCGATTTCCTTTGGTGTCCGATTAGTTTTTCAAGATCTAAACAGAACCCTTAAAGATTCTCAAATTGAAAAATCAGTTTCTAGAATCATTGATTTGTTAAAGTCTGATGTTGGTGCAGAGATTAGATCCTGATAATAATTGTTATTTTTCAAGTATATCTCCCAACGCATTATCATACAAATCCCTAAAATCTTTTACATTTCCCCAATCCTGGTCATCAATACGTATGGCTCCCTTTGTCACATGCCCTACAAGATGAAATTCAACATCTTTCGTCATCATGAGATCAATTAATTCATCTTCTTTAGATGGCGAAACAGTAATTATTATTCGACTTTGACTTTCGCCAAAAAGATAGGCATCATTTCTGATAGATGAATCAGTAGTTATATCAAACCCCAAATTAGAAAGCATGGCACTCTCCATTAGTGTAACAAAGATCCCACCCTCTGAAATATCGTGAGCACTTGATAAAATCTCTTTTTTTATCAGATTTTTAACTTTTTTCTGAACTAAAAATTCTTGTTCTAAATCAAAAACAGGTGACGGAGATTCGTCAACACCATGAATGTTGACAAGATATTGACTTGAAGCAATATCTTCACATGTTGGACCTATTTGATAAATCAAATCTCCTTTAGTTTTGTATTGAATCGTTGTAACATTATCGAGGTTCTTTACCAAACCAATCATGGCAATTGTAGGTGTTGGAAAAATTGGTTCAATTGTATCGCCTAATTGAGTTTGATTATAAAAACTGACATTTCCTCCAGTAACAGGGGTTGAAAAACGCTCGCAAGCCTTTGACATTCCTTTTATCGCCCCAATAAACTGCCAATAGACTTCTGGATTATATGGGTTTCCGAAATTTAAACAATTCGTTATCGCCATAGGCTCACCACCTGAGCAGATAATATTTCTTGCATTCTCTGCGACAGCAATCATTGTTCCCACTTCAGGATCAGCGTGAACATATCGACTATTACAATCTACAGTCATGGCTATTGCTCTCTTAGAACCTTTTATATTCACTATTGCCGCATCACTGGGCTCATTAGTAGAGCGATTTTTTGTTCCAACCATGGAATCATATTGCTCATAAATATATTTTTTTGAGGATATGTTAGGCAATGCTATTATTATTTTTGCGACGTTAAATAAATCTTCTGGTTCAGGAATTTTTTTTATATCAAATTTCTTAAACTCTTTAAAGTATTGGGGTTCTTTACTTTCACGATCATAGACGGGAGCACCTCCCCCAAGTACAAGAGATTCAGCAGGGATTTCGGCAATTTTTTCATCATTCCAGAAATATCGTAATAACGGCCCTTCTGTTACAATACCGATCTGCTCGCAATGGATGTCCCACTTATCAAAAATCGCTTGAACATCATTTTCACGACCTTTGTCTACTACAATTAGCATCCTTTCCTGTGATTCTGAAAGAAGAATCTCCCATGGCTCCATTCCCTCTTGACGAGTTGGAACTTTGTCAAGCCAAATATCCATACCGACTTTTCCACCAGCACTCATCTCACTAGTCGAGCAAGTTATTCCCGCAGCTCCCATGTCTTGCATCCCCTTTACAGCTTCAATTTTTGCTAATTCCATCGATGCCTCCAACAAAAGCTTCTCCTGAAAAGGATCTCCAACTTGAACTGAAGGAATATCATTTACGCTATCTTCAGTTAGATCCTTTGAAGCGAAAGCTGCCCCATGAACACCATCTCTTCCTGTTGAACTTCCGACAATATATACTGCATTACCAACACCCTCAGCCTTAGCTGAAATTTGATCACCGACCTTAACTATTCCCGCAGAGAAAGCATTAACTAATGGGTTCTGCTCATAGCATTTATCAAAATAAACTTCACCCCCGACCGTAGGAATGCCAAAAGAATTACCATAAGTACTGATGCCTTTTACCACTCCATTAACGAGCCACTTGGTACGAACCGAAGTAGGGTCGCCAAAACGAAGACTGTTTAATTGAGCAATAGGCCGAGCTCCCATTGTGAATATATCACGATTTATACCACCGACTCCAGTTGCAGCACCCTGAAAAGGCTCTAATGCTGAAGGGTGATTATGTGATTCGATTTTAAAGCAACACGCTAGCCCCTCTCCAATATCAACTAATCCGGCATTTTCTTCACCGGCTTTTGCAAGCATTTGAGGGCCATCTTTAGGTAATTTTTTTAACCATTGTATAGAGTTCTTGTATGAACAATGTTCGGACCACATAACAGCATAAATATTCAACTCTGTAAAATTTGGAGCCCTACCCAACACATCGCAAATTTCATTATATTCTTCAGGCAGTAGACCTAATTCCTGAGCAGTTTCGAGAGTTGTAGAGGATGCTAAATTCATGTGTTGTGTAGTTTCACCCAAAGGTACAACTAGGCATAACTACCTTAGAGCTATGAATTCATTATTAAAGATATTTTTTTCAATACTGGTTATGAGTTTTATTGGATGCTCCTCAACATCCACAAAATTTCAATTCATTGGCTCTGACTTGTTTAATAACCCCAATCAAAAAGTAAAAATATTAGATGAAGTAGACAGCTTGTTAAATAATAATTACACAACTCAAGGAGGTTCCTTTATTAAAAAAGTCGATAAGATTTTGACCAATGGAAACATTGCGCAATTCCATAATGATTCAATTTATTATATCTATGGAAACCTATCCATTGTCGATGGTAAAATAGATAGGATTTTAGATTCAATCCCTGCTAATTACTCGTCGAAATTAAGTATTATTGATCTCAAAGGAGCATATGTTTACCCTGGATTTATTGATGCGCATGCACATTTTCTATACCAAGGTATGGCCCTAAAATCTATAGACTTAGTAGGAACTAAATCATGGGAGAAATGCATTGAAATAGTTAAAGATTTTATGAAAAAAAATCCTAATGAAAAAGTTTATCGTGGACAAGGTTGGGATCAAAATAATTGGAAAATTAAAAAATTTCCAAATAATTCATTATTGGAAGGACTAAGTGACAAACCTATTATTCTTAGCCGTATCGATGGTCATGCCATTTTAGCTAATTCTTTAGCTCTGAAACAATCAAAAATTGACCTTGACAGTAAAATTGAAGGCGGAGAAATATTAATAGAAAATAAAAACTTAACAGGACTGCTTATTGATAATGCCCAATCACTTTTATCTATAACAAAACCTAATAATGAAGAAAAGTCAGAAGCACTATTAGCAGCTCAAGAAAAAGCATTTGAATATGGACTAACGGGGATTCACGAAGCTGGCTTACCAACAGAAGACATAATGCTTATTGCTGAACTTCAAAGAAAAAAAAGACTAAAAATGCCTCTATATGTAATGGTAAGTGAAAGTCCAATTGAACTAGACTATTGGATTAAAGTAGGACCTTTAAAAACAGACTTACTTGATGTGAGAAGTTTTAAGTTTTACTCAGACGGATCCCTGGGAAGCAGAGGAGCACTGATGCGAGAATCATATTCAGATAGGGAAAATCATTTTGGGCTTGAAGTACGGAGCTTAGATTATATGAAATCTGCTGCTGAGCGAATAGCAAATAAAGGATGGCAAATGAATACTCATTCGATTGGAGACTCAGCAAATCGAAGAATGTTGAACATTTATAAACTTTTTATTGATATACTGAAAAAAAAGGATCTGAGGTGGAGGATTGAACATGCCCAGGTAGTTCATCCAGATGATAGATTAACTTTTGGACTAGGAATAATACCTTCTGTTCAACCCTCTCACGCTACAAGTGATATGAGTTGGGCAATGGATCGTATCGGCCAAGAAAGGTTATCATATGCATATGCCTATTCCTCATTGAGAAAATCAAGTGGCGGAATTCTCCCTCTCGGCACAGATTTCCCTGTAGAATCAATGAACCCGCTACATACTATGTATTCTGCAATTTCAAGAAAATCATTAAATAAGAGCTCAGAAAAAAGTTTTCAAATTCAAGAAGCTTTAACTAGAGAGCAGGCATTAATTGGAATGACAAGAGATGCTGCATATGCTTCTTTCCAAGAAAAAGAAGTTGGTCAAATCAAATTAGGAATGTGGGCAAATTTTAGCATCTTTACATCTGATATCATAAGGTGTCCTGAAGACAGTATACCAAAATTAAAAGTATCGGAAACATGGATACATGGTGAACAGGTTTATGTTAATCATGTAAAATAACTAAATGAATTATAACTCTAACTATGGCTAACCAGGAACCTAAAAGATTATTTGATTTTGCTTATTATGCTTTAAAAAACCATCCTCGAAAGGATGCGCTAAACACTAAATCAAAAGGCATTTGGCAATCTTTATCAACAGAAGAATACTTAAATAAAGCAGAGAAACTAGCGAGAGGATTAATAGATTTAGGTGTCAAACCGGGTGATAAAATCGCAATTATATCAACCAACAACAGAATGGAATGGAACGTTTGCGATCAGGCAATTTTAAGTGTTGGAGCAATTGATGTCCCCGTCTATCCAACAATAACATCAGAAGATTATAATTTTATATTTAATGATGCAGAAGTAAAATATTGCTTCTTGAGCGATCAGGGGTTATTTGATAAAGTAAACGCAATAAAGGATCAAGTGCCAAGTTTAAAAAACATCTTTTCATTTGAACCAATTAATAATTGTGACTCATGGGATGTCGTTTTTTCTAAAGGAGATGAAAAACATCAATCAGAGTTAACAGAGCGTATGGCTTCTGTTAAACCTGAAGAATTAGCTACTTTAATATACACTTCAGGAACAACTGGCACACCTAAAGGAGTAATGCTTAGCCATAACAACATAACTCAAAATGCTATTGCTGCTGCGGAAAGGCTTCCTGTAGATCCCTCAGCAAAAGGATTGAGCTTTTTACCCCTTTGTCATAGCTATGAAAGAGTACTTGTTTATGTTTATATGAAAACTGGAGTAGGCACTTATTACGCTGAAAGCTTAGAAACTATTGGAGATAATTTACGCGAAATTCATCCGGAGGTTTTCTCTGCTGTACCTAGATTATTAGAAAAGGTATTTGATCGCATTATGGATAAAGGGAAAAATCTATCTGGAGTAAAACGTTTATTATTTTTCTGGGCGGTTGGACTTGCTGAACAATATGAGCACGAAGGAAAGTCATCACTTTATAAGTTTCAGCTAAAAATGGCTAGAAAAATTATCTTCTCAAAGTGGAAGGAAGCTCTGGGAGGAAAAGTATTAGCTATAGCATCAGGTGCAGCAGCTCTGAACCCCAAATTAGCAAGAATATTTGCTGGAGCAGGTGTAAACATTCAAGAAGGCTATGGTTTAACAGAGACCTCTCCAGTATTAACAGTTAATTTACCAACGGGCAAAGGGCATGTTTTGGGAACAGTTGGACCGCCTTTGAATGGAGTTGAGATAAAATTAGATTCAGATGGAGAAATCCTTGCAAAAGGACCGAATATAATGATGGGTTACTATGGCCGTCCTGATTTAACAGCTGAAGTAATGACAGAAGACGGGTGGTTTAGAACTGGAGATATTGGAAAAATACTAGCAGGAGGATATCTCAAAATTACAGATAGAAAAAAAGAAATATTTAAAACTTCGGGAGGTAAGTATATCGCACCACAGAATATGGAAAATGTTTTTAAGGAATCACCTTTCATTGAGCAATGCATGGTTGCAGGAGAAAACCAAAAGTTCCCCGTATTACTTATCCAACCCCAATTTGATTTCATTGCTTCATGGTGCGAGAGAAAAGAAATAAAATTTGCTTCAAATAAAGAGATGGTCAAAAACTCTGAAGTCATTTCAAGAATAAATAAAGAAATAGAGATGAAAAATGAACAATTTGCAAAATGGGAGCAAGTAAAAAAGATATATGTCTGTAATGAAGCGTGGACTATCCATTCGGGTCACTTAACACCAACGATGAAATTACGTCGAAAGCCAATTTTATCTATGTACTTGGAAGATTATGAGTCTCTTTTTTGAGTATTAATCCATTATTTTCCCAGAGTCAGCATAAACTCTAAACCGATCTAAAATTTGATCAATATCTTTTGCACGAGGTATTTCAAATTCCATTTTTTCTAATGTAGTTGGGTGGACGAAACCTAATAACCTAGCATGCAGCGCTTGACGCGGGCAAAGGCTTAAGTTATTTTCCATAAAGCTCTTAAATCTCGGATAACCATGGAGGTTTGGTATCCTGTCTCCCCCATAAGTTTGATCACCAAATAATGAATGACCAATTGACTGGAAATGCACTCTTATTTGATGCGTTCTCCCCGTTTCAAGTCGGCAAGAAACTAGTGTAGCAAAACCAAATCTTTCTAAAACCCTAAAATGAGTCGTTGCTTCTTTACCGTATTTCCCATCGGGGAAAACAGACATTATTTTTCTATCCCGCAAGCTTCTTCCAACATTACCAATAATAGTACCTGATTCTCGCTTTATATTTCCCCAAACAATAGCATGATATTCACGTTCAGTTGTATGGTCCGCAAATTGTTTTGCTAAAAAAGCCAGTGCATAGTCATTTCTAGCCACAACCAGTATCCCTGTAGTGTCTTTATCTATTCGATGAACCAAGCCTGGTCTTTCACTATCACTTGCTTCAGGTAAAGACTGAAATTCATGCAACAAACCATTGACTAAGGTTCCAGAATAGTGACCATAAGAAGGGTGAACAACCATACCTGAAGGTTTATTCACAATTGCCAATTCAGAGTCTTTGTATACAATATCTAAAAAAAGATTTTCTGGCAATAACTCTATTACCCTTGGGGGGTAAGCTAAGACAAGAGCCACTCGATCACCAGGACGAACTCGATAATTACTTTTTACTGATTTACCATTAACCCTAATCGCTCCAGCTTCAGCTGCTTTTTGGATTCGATTGCGGGATGTTTGACGCATTAAGTTAATTAAAAACTTATCCACTCTAAGTAATTGCTGGCCATCATCCGCAACAAAAGTAAAGTGCTCAAAAAGCTCTTCATCTTCATGTTTGTAATGTGACTTATCATCTATCATTTTCGGACTACTAGTCGAAGATTAGAACCATATTGGCCTTTGATAAAATATATTCCATTCGGCCAGGAAATTGAGGAGTATGTTGCTTTCCCAAATTGATCAGCAGAAAATTGATGAATTTTCTCTGCTACGGCAGAATAAACTTCGAATTTTTCGAATTTTTTAGCATTGATTAAATTGAAAAATTCATCAGTAGGGTTTGGAAATAATTTAATCATTTCCACATCCCGTATGGCAAAATAACCAAGATCATCAGGCATATTTCTTAATAATGGACGTATTAAAAGCGTACCTGGAAGAAGAGATGGATACCAACCATTTATATCACCATAAACCTTTCCTCCATTAGTATGTAAGTCCAATCCAATAGTGACTGCTGGACCAGTAGTCTGAATAATACCGATGAAAACATTTTTTGGAACATAAATCCCATTTGTATCTAAAATAAAATGACGAAAAGGGGATTTCGTAAATGGAAGAACTGGTGAGAAAGAAGAATCTGATATGTATATCGCATCTCCAGGGAGATCCAGACTATCTACCTCCCAAATGCCAATTTTAAATGTCATACTTGACCAATCATATCCTGCTGAGGCAATAGATAAATCAAGTCCCACAATAGTATCTCCTAAAATAAAATTAAACTCTTGAGCGAGTCTTGGCTCTGCTCCCTGAGATACACCATAAGAGCGCTCAGCAGAACCATCATCCTGGGCATATCTAGAACCAAATTTCTGGGTTATTTTTAATGTATCATTGAATAATTCCCCAACATTCTCTCCATCAAACCATCCCTTAAAATTCCATTTTGAGGGCCCTATCATATTTATACCTGGCTTTGATATTGAAAATTGATAAGGAGTACTAACGTTATGAATCAAGTTTGTTACTACTGGGACATTTAGCCGAGAAGCTATTGTATTTCCATTATCGTCTTCCCAGACATATTTCCCTAGATTTAATTGCCAACCTCCAACTGGAAGAATTCCATTTCTTCTGTAGGCAACTGGCAAACTATCTCTTTCCAGAATTAATGAATTATAATGCCACCAAGGTATTTCATTAAATATTCGAGTTATTGAAGTGGGTATTCTAGTCCATGAAGGATCAAATAGAAGGGTATCACTAAGAGTTCTGTTAGCTCCAACTTCTAAATAATCAATTAGAAAGTGGTCAAACATCCCTCCAGGCGAGGCGAAACGAGATAATTTAAATCTAACACCTTTTTGCCCATTTAATATTGATGGGAAAGAGAATGATTCAGCATGCCATTTTTCTTGATCTCCCCCTCCTTGTATTGAACCACCATGAATCCATAATGAATCTGAGGGATTCCAAAAGTGAATGATCAATGAATCTTGAGCCTCTGTTGGATCTCCCCAACCACCATTTTGAATAAAGAAAGACAATACGATATCTGCGGCACCTTGGAAATTAAAATAAGGAGAAATTAAGACATCAGTAATTGAATCATTATTAATAACTCCAGGTCGATATGCGTCACCACTGGAGGAAACTCCATCAAAGACAGCCGCACCAGAGGACAATGGGTCCTTAGACCAATTATTCGCTTGTATAACTCCATATGATGACCATTCCGGTCGTAATCCATTATTAAACCCATCAATAAATGGAAGAATTAATGTATCTGATGATTTTAAAGATTTGTAAGGGATCGATTGACTATATGTTGAAATAGACATCCTAATTTCCTCAACTGGAAATTGAGCTTTCGTCCAATAAAAAGAACTAAATAAAAGAAAAAATAAAATTTGTTTCATGTATTATTTATTTTTCAATTCTTTAAGATCAGAAAGCCAGACTTGAACAACGCCACCGGTATGTACAACTAATATATCACCTGACCCAATTGGGGTTTGTTTAATAATTAAAGCATCTAAATTATTTTGATTTCCATTCATAACTTGGATCTGCAAATCTGCTTTTTGAATTGCAAAAGCCGCATGTTTTAAACTAAAAGAAATAACATTTGGAACTGCATGAGTTGCAGGGCCAGATATTTGACCTACTAAAAGATCTACAACAGTCCCTTTTCTTATTAAATCTCCGCCTTTTATAAATTTTCCATTTGCTTTTGCGCCAAGAACAATCCCCTCCGCTAAATCCGGTTTGTAAGATACTTTACCAAGAATTAGACCTCGAGATCTTAGATCTAATGTTGCCCTTTCAAAAGTTCTTTCAGTCAAAATAGGCAAGTAAACACTTTCTGCTCGATGTCGATTAATTGTTAATTTTATTTTTCGACCAACTTTTGCTCCAGCGCCTGGCTCTGGGTATTGTTGAACAACAGCTCCTGGTTTAAAATTTTCGAAAAATGCGCTGGAATCTAAAACCTCCCCTAATAATTTCATGTCCTCAAGAGTCTGCTGAGCTTCTTTCAAAGAAATATTTCTTACATCTGGAACATATTGAATTTCACCATGGCCGGTTATTAGCTTCAATACCCAATTCAGAGGCAGCATCAATGAGATCAAAAAAACAAAGGCCAAAATTAGATTGAACCAAAATGTTCGACTTTTAAAAAATAAAATCATCTTCATAATTATGACAAAAATAACAATAGGGTTCCCGCCTTCGGCTATATTTGATGCATGCGTAAACATTTAGGGATTATAATGGGTGGTTATTCTAGTGAATATGAGGTTTCTATTAATAGTGGCAACAACATGTTTAATGCCGTAGATCGTAATAAATACGAAGTATTTGGTTTAGAAATTAATCCAAATGGCAACAAAGCATGGGATGAACACAAAAATAAAATTGAATTCAATGAGACTAATATGACTTTGAATAGAAACGGCCATAATCTTAAACTGGATCTATTATTTAATCTTGTTCATGGTCATCCAGGCGAAGATGGCACATTGGCTCTTAAATGGGAAATTGCTGGAATCCCATATAGTAGTTCAGCTCCGGGTCCCTCTGCATTAACATTTCACAAAGCATGGTCTAATGGAGTAGTTTCAAGAATGGGAGCCACAGTTCCTAAGGCAATTTTAATAGATGCTCATGCCGATATTAAAAGTTTAAAATTAAAACTAAGTGATTTTGATCTACCCTTTTTTGTTAAACCGAGTAGAGCAGGCTCAAGCTTTGGAATAACCAAAATTCACTCTATTAACGACCTGAACGAGTCCATAAAAATTGCCTCAAAAGAAGATAATTCTATCATAATCGAAGAAGCGATAGCAGGAATTGAATTGGCATGTGGTCTCCTAAAAATAAAAAATAAGATCAAGGTTCTTGGAATAACTGAAATCATTTCAAAAAATGAGTTCTTCGATTATGAGGCAAAATACAGTGGCTTGACTGAGGAGATAACTCCTGCAAATATTTCTGCAGATAATTCTTTTGAAATAGAAAATATTTCTAAAAGCCTTTATCGCCAACTTAATTTAAAGGGTTTTTGCCGATTTGACTTCATACTTCCTAAAAATAGTCCTGCCGTATTAATTGAAATTAATACCGTTCCGGGCATGACTCTTGAAAGCATTATTCCAAAACAACTAAAAAACATCAACTTATCGCTCAAAGAATTTACTAACTTGCTCGCTGAAGAAGTATTAGAAAATGGAAAAAACCGCAATTTTCCCGGGATCTTTTGATCCAGTAACCTTAGGTCATGTAAATATTGTTGAACGTGCATTACCTCTTTTTGACAAGATCATTTTAGCTGTTGGCTCAAATGCTGAAAAGAAGTATTTATTTCCACTTTTGAAAAGGGTTCAATGGCTGGAAAATACTTTTGTTAAGTATCCAAAAATAGAAGTTCTGAAATACAATGGACTCACGATAGAATTTGCCAAAGAATGTGGCGCACACTTCCTACTTCGTGGACTGAGAAATCCTGCAGATTTTGAATTTGAAAAGGCAATAGCTCAAGCAAACAGAGAACTTGAACCCGAACTAGATACAGTATTCTTTTTAACAAGCGCGAGATTATCCTTTATTTCCTCAAGTATGGTTCGTGATGTCATTAAAAATAATGGAGAATACCATAAATTTGTTCCAGACGGAGTAAGAATAAAATGAAATGATTTATTTCATGGCAGCTTCTGAAACTTGACAGACTGTCTGGTAAGTGGAATCAAGCTTTGATAACCAGTCCTTTTTGGTTAGCCAAAGAGCCAATTCTATATCTTCCTCAAATTGAGGATTCAACTCTGGCCTTCCCTTGACAATCATGTGATACCAGTGAGTAGTTTTTTTAAAGCTCATTTCCTTAATATCATACTCATGAACAGTTTCTATTAACTTATGACCTAGAGTGATTTCCTTTAGTCCACATTCCTCCTGAACTTCACGAATAGCACATTCATGGAGTTCCTCATCACTCTCTAATTTACCTTTAGGTAAATCCCACATTCCTAGTCGAAATATCCATAGAACTTCTCTAAATTCATTTTCAACCCATCCACCTGCGGCGGTAAGCTCTTGTATTTTGTATTTTTGTACCATGGTAATAAATTCTGTAATAGCAAAAAAGCTCGCCAATTCCTTACTGCAAATTAAAGCGATAGAATTACGTCCCAAAAATCCATTCATATGGGCATCTGGTATAAAATCTCCGATTTATTGTGATAACAGAGTAATACTTTCAAATCCAAAAGTGCGCAGTTTTGTCCAAGAGAATTTATCTCTTCAAATCAAAGACCGGTTTCCCGATGTTCAGGTTATAGCTGGGGTTGCAACAGGTGCAATTGGAATTGCCGCACTTGTAGCTCATCAATTGGAGTTACCTATGATTTATGTGAGATCATCAGCTAAAGGACATGGAAGACAGAACCTTATCGAGGGGATATTGAAGAAAGGCCAAAAAGTTGTCATAGTTGAGGATCTAATTTCCACCGGAATGAGCTCATTAAAAGCTGTTCAAGCAATTATAGAATCAGAAGGAGAAGTTTTAGGAATGTCTGCAATATTCACTTATGGTTTCGAGATCGCCAAAGATGCTTTTATGAAAAAAGAATGTGATCTAATCACTCTAGGTGACTACAGTAATTTAATTTCAAGTCTCAAAGACAGCAAATATTTTGACTCCAATGAAATTTCTACTCTCGAAAGCTGGAGAGAAAATCCCAAAACATGGAAAGGGTTAATGTAAAAACCTTAATCAAGCTCTAGAGTTTTTTCTTTGAACTTAAAAACTTCACTTCTTTATTTCCAAAGGTTCGGACTTCTCCCGAGAGAAGTGTAAGTTCCAAACGACCATCTTGACTAACTCTAGTAGTCCTTGCCTGAAATAACTCACCAGTAGACAAATCTTTCCAGTCGCAAATGATATTCCAATGAAATAAACTTTTTTCGTAAATAGCCCGTATATCTTTAGTTTCTGTAATTATTTGATTCACTATAAGCTCTGCTAAGGGTATTCTGTATTCTTCTGGTTGATACTGAGAACCTAAAAATGAATAACCATTTGGTGCATTTCTTATGTTCATTCCCAGACCGAAAAAAAAACGATTACAAAAGTTTCCTTGCCAACTTGCCTCTGATAATATTCCTGCAATTTTTCTTGACCCGATATAAATATCATTGGGCCATTTTAATTCAGCATCAAATCCATGATCAACTAAAAAATTCATGATGCCCAATGATGCCGACATATGAACATTCATTATTTTAGAATTATCCCATTTAATGTTTGGGCTAATAATTGTCATAAGCAATGCATCATTTGGGGAATCTATCCAATCCGAGTCATTCTGACCACGCCCTTTGGTTTGTGTGTCTGCCGAAATGGCAGTCCAACAATCCTTTGAAAAACTGTTGATTTCCCTCTTAGCAAATGAGTTCGTGGAGTCTATATTACTGAAATGGTGGTATTTAATCTCCACTTTCGTCTAAATTTAAAATTATTTAACAACTATTTTATCATTCAAGTGTTCCTGACATAAAGATGGCATCTTTGTTGCGTTATTTTGACGCGTATTAAAGTACGTATTTTAAATTTCTACATGAAAAATACATTTCCAGCAATCGTTCTTGAAGCTCTAGAAGGGATTTCAGAAGTAAAAGGTGAGAAAACCATAGTAATGGATCTGCGTAAACTTGAGAATGCAGTTTGTGATTACTTTATAATTACCGAAGCTCAATCCACAACCCAAGTTTCAGCCATTAGTGGGAGCATTGAAAAACGAATAAGAAAGCAATGCGATGAACGGCCATGGCACATAGAAGGAACCGAGCAAAGCGAATGGATTTTAATGGATTATATCAATATTGTTGTTCATGTTTTCCAATCCGAATCCAGAAAATTTTATGATATCGAAGGACTATGGGAAGCTGCTGATACTAGCAAAATTGAAGACTGAGGTTATTTAAAAAATTATGAGTAAAAAGGAAATAAAGAAAAAAGGAGGATTGCCAAAATTTGGCCTTAGTTGGATCTACCTATCGATATTTGTCGCGCTTCTTGCTTTACAGTTTTTTTCTAGCAATTATTCCGGCCAAACTATTGAGTCTGACTTTAATGAATTGACTGAAAAACTAAGTGAAGGGCATGTTTCGAAAGTGGAAGTAATTAACAAAGACCAAGTCTATGTTTACATCGATAACGACATCCTTGCAAACAATGACCAATACAAAGACTTAGCGAAAACTGCATTTGGTGATTCACCCAATCCAGGACCACATTATAAATTTACTGCAGGGGATAACTTTGAAGAAAAAATATGGCGTTATTATGATGAAAATCCGGAAGTAAAGAATCGCTTTGGGGAATTAAACATTCAGCATAGATCAGTAACAAACTATTGGACAGAAATACTTTCATGGATAGTTCCATTTGCCTTAATTGCTTTCTTTTGGTTTTTTATGATGCGTCGCATGGGAGGTGGAGCTGGAGGAGGTCCTGGTTCTCAAATATTCAATATTGGAAAATCTAAGGCCCAAATGTTTGATGCTGATGCCGAGGTCCGAGTGACTTTCAAAAACGTAGCAGGAATGGAGGGAGCCAAAGAAGAGGTTCTTGAGGTTGTTGACTTTTTAAAGAATCCAAAAAAATATACTGACTTAGGAGGGAAGATCCCAAAAGGAGTTCTGCTTTCAGGACCTCCAGGAACCGGTAAAACCCTCATAGCAAAGGCTGTTGCAGGAGAAGCTAAAGTTCCTTTTTTTTCTCTGAGTGGCTCTGATTTTGTAGAAATGTTTGTTGGCGTTGGAGCTAGTCGTGTAAGAGACTTATTCAAGCAAGCTAAAGAAAAATCCCCCAGTATAATTTTCATAGACGAAATTGACGCTATTGGAAGGGCTAGAGGAAAATCAGCTATGAATGGCGGAAATGATGAGCGGGAAAATACTCTAAATCAACTTTTAACGGAGATGGACGGCTTTGGAACTAATGAGCATGTTATTGTTATGGGAGCCACTAATAGAGCTGACATATTAGATCGTGCCTTGATGCGCGCAGGAAGATTTGATCGCGTAGTTTATGTGGACTTACCTGAATTTAAAGAAAGAAAAGAAATTTTTGATGTTCACTTAAAGCCCCTAAAGCATGCTAAGAACCTAGACGTTGAATTTTTGGCTCGTCAAACTCCAGGTTTTTCAGGAGCAGATATTGCGAATGTATGTAATGAAGCTGCATTAGTTGCTGCGCGAAAAAATAAAAAGAAAGTTGAGAAGCAAGATTTCCTTGACGCCGTAGATAGAATAATTGGCGGCATGGAGAAAAAAAGCAAAATTATAACTGTAGAAGAAAAGAAAATTATCGCTTTTCATGAAGCAGGGCATGCAACAGTGAGTTGGTTATTGGAACACGCCTCTCCGCTTGTAAAAGTAACCATTGTACCCCGTGGAAGATCATTAGGAGCTGCATGGTATTTGCCAGAAGAAAGACAATTAAATTCAACGAATCAGCTTCTTGATGAAATGTGCGCCACTATGGGTGGAAGAGCCGCTGAAGAAGTTATTTTTAATCAGATAACTACTGGAGCATTAAGCGATCTGGAGAAGGTTACGAAACAAGCGAGGTCCATAGTGACAGTTTATGGTTTAAATAGCGTAATAGGCAATGTTACATACTATGATTCGTCGGGACAAAATGAATATCAATTTGACAAACCTTACAGTGAGAGTACAGCTCAAATAATTGATCAAGAAATTTCAAAACTAATTGAGATTCAATATGAAAGAGCAAAAAAAATACTGAGGGAAAATAAAGACAAGCTAACACTTCTCGCTCAAGAATTATTGAAAAAAGAAGTCATTTTTAAAGAAAATTTAGAATCTATCTTCGGAAAGAGAGAATGGTTAACAGCTGAGGAGAAATTACAAGCATCTTTAAATGCAGAGGCTGAAATTGACGCTAGCTCTAAGAAAAAAACCGTTAAAAACACAAATAAAAATACAGATTCAGAATTGATTTCAGATGAGCACCAAGAAAACGATTAAGATTTATTAATTTCAGGGGAATTCTATACAATGACTGGACTCTTCGGGAAATTTTTTTCAATTTTAAGTGGCGCGCCTGAGCACAGCGTGCAGGAATCAAATGATTCATCAAAGCACTATATGTCCTCGAACGACGATCCTGTCGACTTATCTTTTGTAAAAAAATTTACTGATGGTGGTGGTTATTTCGTTTATTGTGGCAGTAAAAAAGAAATTCTTGATAATTTAAAAGGTGCTTCTGCAGAGTGCGGAGAGTCTCATTTTTTCCTACCTGAGATGCCTCTGATAAGTTGGTTCAAGGAATCTGGACTTACAATTGCAAAAAACAATCCATTAGATGCCAACGCAATAGCCTCTACATGTCATGCGGCAATAGCTCAAACTGGAGGAATTATGATCTCAGATATTCAGACCTCTGGACTTAAGTTCGCTCAGTTGCCCCCTATCCATTTGGTTTTTGCGAGAGTTTCTCAAGTTGTGAATTCATTATCTGATGGTATGGCTGCTATCAATAAATCTCATAGGAATCATAGACCTAGGGCAATCATAACCTTAAAAGGTAAAATGGATGAAAGCGTTATGCAGGCCAAAGTTGACCCTAATAAAGACCGACAAATTTATTTTTTTCTTATTGAAGATCATCTTTTTCCAGAACTGAAATGATCACACGCGTATTTTGGGGAACCATCTATGCTCTTGCTATTTTTTGGATTTGTAATGCCGAAACTTGGTCACCTTTAATCCTCATTTTTCCATTTATAGGCATTTGTTTGGAATTCATTCGAATGAAAAAACTGAAAACTTTGGAGAAGTTAACTGGAATATCATATGTGATACTTGCTGGCTGCTCAATATGGTCTATTTCAGAATTATCAAATAATAATAATAATACTTCGATAATATTCATCATTTTTGTTTTAATCTGGATCAGTGACTCTATGGCATATATAGGTGGACGATTTCTAGGAAAAACACCTTTAGCTATAAAGCTATCTCCAAAAAAAACATGGGAAGGTGCAATTATTGGTTTTTTATTTACTTTTTTTATAGGTTTATTCGGTCTAGTCGAGATAGATCTTTTTTCAGAATTTAAATCAATTAAATCATGGCAACGGATTTCCTGGGCTCTTCCTTTAACGATTGGAATAGTGGCACCAATAGGTGACCTCATAGGCTCAAAATTTAAAAGATCTGCTGAAGTTAAAGATTCTGGTATATTTCTTCCGGGACACGGAGGATTTCTTGATCGTTTTGATAGTTTTCTCTTTTCTGTTATTGTTGTTGCTGTATTTCAATCTTATATATTAATTCCATGATTCATCGAGAAGGGCGTAAACCACTTTTTATAACTTTAATTTTGTTGTGCCTTATATATATAGTCATTCAAAGGCTAGCTTCCCACGACTGGATTATTCAGTTCTATTTGGGTTTCGCAATAGTTATATACCTACTTGTACTTCAGTTTTTTAGAAATCCTAAAAGAGTGACGAATTCCAAAGAAGGAGAGATTGTCGCACCTGCCGATGGCACAGTGGTGCTTATTGAAGAAGTTGAAGAAACAGAATATTTGAATGACAAACGGAAAATGGTCTCCATATTTATGTCACCATTAAATGTCCATGTCAATAGAGTGCCAATAACTGGAAATGTAACTTACACTAAATACCATCAAGGAAAGTACCTAGTTGCCTGGCACCCGAAGTCATCTCAATTAAATGAAAGAACAACTATCGTCATGGAGAACGATACAACAGGACCTATATTGTTTCGCCAAATTGCTGGAGCTGTAGCAAGACGAATAGCTATTTATTGCCGTCCTAATGATCAATTAATGGCTGGACAGGAATTTGGGTTCATCAGATTCGGTTCTCGAATGGATATTTTCCTACCTCTTGAGGCTGAGGTTTGCGTAAATATTGGGGATAAACCTAAAGGAGGCGAAACTATTATTGCTCGAGTCAAAAATAACTAGGTATTGATTTTTTCTAAAACCCATGAAGAAACTAATTTAAAAACTTCTTCTGCACTCTTTTCTGAATTATCTAATACAACTGCATCGGAAGCCCTTTGAAGTGGCGAATCACTTCTAGCCTGATCCTCACTATCCCTTTGAATTAAGTTAGCCTTTACTTCTTCAAAAGAGACATTAAGATTTCCATTAGATCTGAGCTCCAACAGTCGTCGGCTTGTCCGAATATCAGCATCAGCCTGCATAAATATTTTTAAATCGGCATTTGGAAATACCACAGTGCCAATATCTCGACCATCCATTACTGAATCTTTACCAATAGCCATTTTTTGTTGTTGAGCGACCAATTGAGATCGAACTATTGATAAACTTGATATTTTAGAAACTATATCATTGATTTCCATTGTTCTAATATCTGTTTCCACGATTTCACCATCCAAGAGAGCCAAGTTTTTCCCATCTATAGTTCTTTTAAAATCAATATTTAATAATGGTAAATTTCTCTCAAGCAATTCATCACTAATTTCTTTTTTACTATTTATCCAGCCTTCCCTTAGCACTTTAAGTGCAACCATTCTGTACATCGCTCCTGTATCAATATATAGAAATCCGTATTGACTTGCCAACCTCTTTGCAAGTGAGCTTTTACCTGTTGATGAATAACCGTCAATTGCGATAACCATAATTTTATACTTAGAACTTTCGAATTAGAGAGAATTGATTGACACGACCAGCAACATTGTACAAAGAGCTACCAAACTGAAAATTATTTTTTCCTGCTTTAAAAGTAATACCAGTGCTAACTCCAGCGCTAACTCTTCTTGTTGACAAACGATTCTCCATTTGACGACGGAAATCATAACCCAGCTGCAAGTATAATCTCCCTCCTAACTGAGCCTCAATACTTGGTGTGACATGACGAAATAAATTATTGTACCAAGGAAGGTTAGAGTAAGAAACAATACCCGTAAGTGGATCTTTTATCAATAATTGAGGATCTAAATATTTCAAATCCCATCTTTGGAGATTACTATAGGTTATATTATATCGAAAAGGAGCATGTTTCAATTTTTGACTAAATGAAACCTGAAGATTTACAGGAAGTCTTTCACTCTGCAAAGCGAAATATTCAAAATTCCATCCCACATTTCGTAGTAAAATAACAACTTGTTTTCTCGTTGAATCGCCAGACCATTGAAAAGCATAATCTGTAGATATTGCCTGAGCAGTAAAAGCACCATATGAAACAATAGGGAATTTAATACCTAATCCAAATGAGAATTGACCATATTTAGCATTTAATGCCATTCTTGGCATGACTTCTCTCGCAGTAAACGAACCGACTAGTTCCCCCGTTGCATCTCTTTGGTCAAGCAAGCCACTATGGATATAGTCCACCCCTAGTGAAACAAAAATATTCGAGGGCTTAAGATTAATTCCCCCTTTTTGAGCATTTAATATTCGTTTCTCATTCGGTTTAATCTTAAATAATTTTTTAGGAAAGGGCATACCAACAGTCAATGAGCCTTGACGAAGGCCACCTATAGCGGCCTGAGAAGTTATTGACCATTCACCCATTTGGGATTCACTGAGACATGCAGGATTTAGTGCTGAAAAAGAAACATCACCAGGATGAGCGGATGAAATTGAACCGAGAGCCAATAATCTTGCTGAACCAAAATTTTCAAGTATTGAAAAACTAGATCTCAGCGACAATTGAGAATATAATGGACCGGACAAAAGAAAATAAAGAAGAAAATTTATTTTGAATGCAACTCCGAATTTCATCGGACCAAGTTAGTTCTTCATTGGTAATTCTTTAGCACTTTTCACTTTCTGATTTAGTACCGCCATGCTTACTACCTCCTCCATACTGGCAACATAGCTAAAACTCATACCTGAAAGATACTTCGTGGGAATTTCAAGAACATCTTTTTTATTTGCTTCTGACAAAATAATATTAATTATTCCTGATCGCTTTGCCGCAAGCAATTTCTCTCTAATTCCACCTACCGGAAGAACTTTTCCTCTAAGTGTGATTTCTCCACTTAACGCAAGTCTATTCTTTACTTTTCTTTGAGTAAATAGAGAAGTCAGTGCTGTAAGTAATGCTATTCCAGCAGATGGACCATCTTTTGGTATTGCTCCTTCTGGAACATGGATATGAACATCATACTTTGTGAACAAATCATTGTCAAGATTATATTTATCAGAATTCCCCTTGAGATAAGCCATTGCAATGGATGCCGATTCTTTCATTACATCTCCTAGGTTCCCGGTAATACTAAGCTTCCCACTACCTAAAGAAATACTGGTTTCAATAAATAAAATGTCTCCACCTACTGGCGTCCAGGCTAGACCTGTAACAACACCCGCAATATCATTTCCCTGATATATATCCCTATCAAATCTTGGAGTCCCCATTATTTCCAAAAGATTCTTACTAGTCATATTAGAAGGGAATTCTTTTTCTTCAGCTTTTGACAAAGCTGCTTTCCTTGCCAATTTTGCTAACTCTCGATTCAGATTTCTAACTCCCGATTCACGGGTATACTTGTCAATAAGCCCAATCATTTCTGACTTACCAATTTTTATAGCATTTTTATCCAGCCCATGTTCTTCAAGCTGCTTTGGGAGTAAGTATTTCTTTCCTATCTGCTCTTTTTCTTCCAAGGTGTATCCATTCACCTCAATAAGTTCCATTCGATCTCTTAAAGCCGGCTGTACCGTGGAAATCGTATTTGCAGTAGCAATAAAAAGGACTTTTGAAAGATCATATCCCATTTCAAGAAAATTATCATAAAAAGTTTTGTTTTGTTCTGGGTCTAAGACCTCCAATAATGCACTTGATGGATCCCCCTGAGCTCCAAAACCTAGTTTATCTATTTCATCTAAAACAAAAACCGGGTTTGATGATCCTGATTTTTTTATTAACTGCAGAATACGTCCTGCCATCGCCCCTATATATGTTTTTCTATGTCCCCTTATCTCGGATTCGTCTCTTAATCCACCTAGTGACATTCTCACATAATCCCGGCCCAAAGCTTCAGCAACAGATTTGCCAAGTGAAGTTTTTCCAACTCCTGGAGGACCATATAAACATAGGATTGGGCTCCGCATATCATCTTTTAACTTTAAAACCGCAAGATGTTCCAGTAACCTCTCTTTAACCTTATCTAATCCAAAATGATCTCGATCTAATACTCTTCTTGCCTTGCTTAATTTAATTGGTTGAGAGGTTAATTTATTCCATGGCAAATCCAAAATAAATTCAAGGTAGTTCCTTTGAATACCAAAGTCTGGAACTTGGGGATTCATTCTTTGGAGGCGCTGGATTTCTTTATCAAATTGTTTTGCAGCTGCATCCGGCCAATCCATTTTTGAAGCCCGGTCGCGCATTAGCTGAATTTCTGCTTCATTACTGACGCCTCCCAGTTCTTCTTGAATTGTCTTCATTTGCTGTTGAAGAAAATATTCTCTTTGTTGTTGGTCAAACTCGGTACGCACGCGATTTGCAATATCATTTTTTACCTCAAGCAAATGTTTTTCATAGCTAAGGTGCTTTAAAACAGCATTAGTACGTTTACTAATATCATTTTCCTCGAGAATAGCTTGTTTTTTTTCAACATCAAGATTCATATTACTTGCAATAAAATGTATCAAAAAGGTATCTGATTCAATATTTTTTACAGCAATTTGAGCTTCAGTAGGAATGTTTGGAGATTCCTGTATTATCTCCATTGCCATTTCTCGTATATGTTGAATTAGAGCGCGAAATTCGGTGCTATCGGAAGCTTTAATATCATTTAGATATTCAACTTTAGCTTTAAGGAAAGGCTCTTCACTTATAACTTCAATAATTCGAAATCTTCTTTTCCCCTGAAGAATAGCCGTGATATTTCCATCTGGCATTTTAAATGACTTTACCATCTGAACTAAAGTTCCAACAGAATGCAAATGCTCCCCATTCGGGGTCTCTGTATCCGGATCTTTTTGAGCTAAAACACCAAATAATTTTTTTCCTTTTTGCGCTCCCTGGACAAGCTTAATACTTTTATCTCGCCCTGCAGTAATAGGAGATACAACTCCAGGGAACTGAACTGTATTTCTTAACGGAAGCAATGATATCTCCTCAAGCAGATCACTATCAGGGATGCTATTGTCTTCTTCGTTAGTGATCAGCGGAATAAAGTCGGTCTCTTCTGAAAGTAGAGAAAATGCAGTTCTTTCCATAGAAGACTTTATTTGGCAAGAGCCATGCCACCTCGCAATTCTGACGTTTGGTCGTGAACAGCTGACAAGATGTCTGATTCTATTTCGTCCATAACCAATCCTCTTCGAAACATTACTCTCTCTGCAGTTGCAATGGCTTTATCAATTGAATATTCCGAATATCCCTGGGGGCCACCCCATGAAAAATCAGGTATATAATTCCGTGGGAAACCAGAACCAAAAATATTACAAGAGACACCAGCAACCGTCCCAGTATTAAATGATGTATTTATTGCACATTTACTATGGTCTGCCATAATTAATCCACAAAATTGAAGCCCTGTTGATTCAAACCTTCCTGAGTCATAAGAATATAATTTAACATCATCATAATTGTTCTTCAAATTTGAATTACTCGATCCTGCTCCAATATTACACCATTGACCTAATACTGCATTACCTAAAAATCCGTCATGACCTTTATTTGAGAAACCCCAAATGACGGAGTTATTTATTTCACCGCCTACCTTACAAAATGGCCCTACAGTAGTAGCACCATATATTTTTGTTCCCAATTTTAATTTACTTGACTCTCCAAGAGCAAAACCTCCTCGAATCATCGAACCCTCCATAACCTCACTACCTTGAGCTAAATATATTGGACCATCGGAAGAGTTTAATATTGCCCCTTCCACCGTAGCTCCTTTTTCCAAAAAAACTCTTTTACCAAAAACTTTATTTGAATCTGGTATTGGTTCACTTTCACGTCCAAGAGTCAAAAGATCAAAGTCAGAGTCTAATTCCTTTTTGTTCCATGAAAAAATATTCTCTGGCCGTTTTATTATTTGATAACTACCATCAAAATAAATTATAATCTCCCCATTCCTGTGAGCTAACCACTCCAACCCTGACATTAGACATTCACCATTTTTAAGCAATTTTATAGCTTCCACTAAATCAGGGGTTGGCAAAAGTCCTCCACGTATGTGAAGGTCCCCTGCTTGTAAAGGGAATTTTTTTCTTAGATGCTCTGCAGTTGCAAATGATATATTTTTCGTATCAAAAACTCTAGCCCATTTTTCAGAGATAGTCAGGATCCCAACTCTCAAGTCAGAAACAGGCCTAGTTAAAGTTAGCGGCTTGAGAGAATTATGTTCGGGTCCGTCGTGGAAAACTATATCCATGAACCGAATTTAAGTCAATTACTTGGAGAATTTGGCGTAACGGTTACGGAATTTGTCAACTCGACCCGCAGTATCCAATAACTTTTGCTTTCCAGTGTAGTAAGGATGGGAGTATGATGATACTTCCATTTTAACAAGTGGGTATTCTTTTCCATCAACTTTTAAAGTTTCTCTTGATGGTGCGCAACTTCTTATGACAGTTACATCGCCAGTACTCATATCTTTGAAAGCACATTGGCGGTAGTTTGTTGGGTGAATTCCTTCTTTCATCGCTTGATAATTTTAATTAAACCGAGGTTTGGCCCGATTTCCTTTAGCGGACCGCAAAGATACTTAGATTAAGTGAAACAACAATTAAAACTCTACTCCCTTTTTATTCTCATTGCAGCTGGACTTATAACCTATTCATGCCAGCCAGATTACCAAACAGCTTCTGACCCAATGAATATTACGTTTTCACAGGATACCATTTACTTAGACACTGTATTTAGCTCAGTCGGAAGCTCAACTAGAAGCTTTACTATCCGCAACACGAGCAATAAGAATATATTAATAGATAAAATAGCATTAGGCAGAGGTGAAGAAAGTCCATTTCGGATTAATGTCAATGGGATTAGTGGCGAAGAAATAAAAAATGTAATATTACCTGCTCTCGATAGCCTATGGGTATTCGTTGAGCTAACTGCTCCAGCAGGTGGTTTAGAGATGATATGGACCGACTCTATTGTCGTAAGTAATAAAGGTCATATAAATGATGTAAAATTAATTTCTTTAGCACTTGATGCACACTTTTACTTTCCAAATAAAATTATTACAATTAAACAAAACCCTCCATATTCGGATATAATAATTCCTTATTCTATTCTTCCCAAAAATGCAATTTGGTCAAATGATAAGCCTCATGTCGTTTATGGTTATGCAATTATTGACAGCGGGGGGACATTAGATATTCTCTCGGAAACAAAAGTTCATTTTCACTCACGATCTGGTTTGTGGGTTTCATCAGGAGGTGAATTAAAAATTGATGAAGCAAACATTGGGAGCTATTCGAACCCAACAATCCTAGAGGGTGATCGCTTAGAGCCATTTTATAGCAATATTGCTGGACAATGGGGAGGCTTAGTTGGAGGCATATTCATTCAAAGAGGAGGGAAAGCAAGTATTAACAACACATGGATAAAAAATGGAACAACGGGAATTCGATGTGATTCGGTAGGTGAATTAGAAGAAAGAAATCTCGTTATAAAAAACTCAAGAATTACTGACTTTAGCAGGGTCAGCATATACAGTGGATTTGGAAATATTGAGATGGAGAATGTTGTTGTTGCGAATGCTGGACTTTATGGGCTTTATTGCCTTGGAGGAAGGGCATTTATTGACCATTCTACTTTTATAAATGAATTTCCAGCAGCTCGCTCTACACCTATGGTTGGATTATTTAACCGTTATGAGGATGGCGATGGGCAATACAGATATCGAGATTTAAGAGAAGCTTATTTTGGCAACTGCATTATATCTGGCAGTAAAGAATCAGAGCTTGGATTTGACTTTGACCTAGACGCAACTTTCAATTATCAAATTCAAGGTTGCTTAATTAAGATTAAGCCAAATCCTTCTGCTGCAAATTATGATTTAACAAACACCAGTTATTTCTATCAATGCGTCTTTAATGAGGACCCATCATTTATGCTTCCGGCATCCTACAATTATGAATTAGATTCTTCGTCAAAAGCAATTGACATCGGACTTTCAGGACCAGCAGAACGGGTTCCTTATGATGCTCAAAAGAAATATAGAATAATAGGTCCTGATGCTGGAGCCCTTCAGAAAAATTAGTCCCTCAAGTCCATACAAAAGGATAAATTATTAATCCCATCGGAGTAATCCCAAAGTTGAGGATTTTGCGAATCCCCAAAAGCTGTCTTAAAACCATGGCCTACAACAGTTTGAATTTCATCTCTATGAATCTCAAGCTTATTGTTTAAAGTTGTCAACTCAGAATAACGACTATAACTAACAATACCCACTGGCGGCTTTAAAATCGCATCCTCTAAAAGGATCATGAAATTATTTTCATGAAATTTTGCTTTATTCAACATCAAAAGTGCCCTCTGGTAATCATAGTTGCTAGCATATTTATTGTGCATACCTATGTGACTCCAATGAATCCATGACTCAAAAAGTCTTTGGATATCAAAATCGTTTGGCAAAAATAAATGAGTTACACTTCTGCATCCTCTTCCAAAATATTGAAATATATCATTAGACAATAATTTTAATTCATTTGCAGTTATTTCATTTGTTAAAATAGAAACTGAAGTCCTGGATCCCCTTAAAAGTCTTGGCACATCTTTAAAGTAATACTCGAAATGTCTCCGAGTATTATTACTTCCAGTAGCGATAATTGCATCTACACCGTTCAACTTCTCAACAGATTTTATTTTTGCCTTGGGGTCTATTTCCCTTAAGGCTTTAACAACTTCAGTACACAAAACCCTATCATTGGATGAGGGCTTAAAAAAAACTTCATTACCCGAAAAATAAGCACAAATAATGTCATGAAGACCAACTAGAGGAATATTTCCCGCACAAATTATTCCGATTTTTTTTGAATACTCAAATTCATCAGAATAACTCCTTTTATCTATCCAATTAATTAAATTTTCTTCTGATAACGCCAAAGACCAAGAAAGCATGGCATCTTTAATAAATTCAGATGTAAACCAGGCATTATTAGAATGGGCTTTTGTAACAAGAGATGTATCATCTATCATTGATTTTATTTTAAAACCTAATTGTTTGAGTACCTCTAAGCGTCTAAGCATAATTACAAATGTATCTTTGTACAAAAGTATTGAGTCATGGCCATTAAGATTACAGATGAATGCATAAATTGTGGAGCTTGCGAGCCTGAATGCCCGAATACTGCAATTTATGAAGGCGGAATGGAATGGCGTTTTGGTGAAGGTACCGAATTAAGAGGTCCAATTGTAAGCACTTCAGGAATTGAAACCGATGCTGAAAAACCTCAAGAACCAGTAAGTTTTGACTTATACTACATAGCAACCGACAAATGCACAGAGTGTATTGGGTTTCATGAAACCCCTCAATGCGCAGAGGTATGTCCAGTTGATTGCTGTGTGCCTGACGAAGAGAGCATTGAGAATGTAACAGCACTAGAGTCAAAAAAATCCTTTTTGCACGCAGAGTGACAATGAGAATCTTAACGGCAATACTAATAATTTTTTCTTTAGGGACTCTAGCAAAACCCATTCACCCAAAAGGTCAATACAATAATGACAGTTTATTTCTTTTACTGTTAAATGAATTTAACTTTCAAGACCTTAATACTACATCTGTAAATAGGCTAAATGCTGCGAAAAAGATGGATTCTCTTTTGCATTTCGGATTAAAAAATGGTTGGGCAGAAAATAATTTTGAAAATGGAAGGAACCTTCCAAAAGGTGTTCTCTATGCAAAATCATCGGATAACAAAATACACGCCTTCACCTGGGCAGTACCTCTAGAGAAAGGTAGTTATCAGTTTTTTGGCCAACTTCTTTTGAAGAAAAAAAATAAAGTTCGTGTTAAGGGCCTCTGCAATATTTCCAATTTTAATGAATTTGATGCATTAACTCAAAAAAAATGGCCAGGAGGACTAATCTACCATATTCAAACTAATCATTTTCAGAGGAAATCTCAATACTTAGCTCTTAGCTTCAGACCACATGGCGATTCGGTACAGATTAAAACTATCGAGCCCATAATTGTCGGCTTAAAGAATATATACTTCGGTGCAGCAGTATTCAATGTGAGAAAATTTAATGAACAATACTTTAGCAAACCCCCAAATCGCTTAATGTTAAGATATTCATCAACTGTTACAGCATCTATACGCAGCGGGTCCAAAAGTTCAGAAATATTAATCGATCGATTGGGGCCGATGCAAAGTGATTTAAAAAATAATTATGCAGACTTCGGACCAACTCTGGCAACGGATATTTTAATTTTTAAAAGAGGTAAATGGTTAATAAAGTGATCTGATTCTTCATAAAAATGAATCTCCGTCTTAATTGAGTATTTATACCTTTGAACTAATATTTTTAACTCATGCCAATAATATTTCTCTAATGAAAAAACATAATTTTTCTGCCGGTCCATGTATTCTATCACCAGAGGTTATCGCAGGAGCTTCAGAGGCCGTGAATGACTTTAATGGAATGGGACTATCTCTTCTCGAGATAAGTCATCGGGATAAAAATTTTGTTGATGTCATGAACGAAGCTAGATCACTATCAAAAGAAATCATGGGCCTTGATGATGACTTTGAGGTACTTTTCTTGCAAGGGGGTGCGAGTTTGCAATTTTGCATGGCCCCTTACAATTTCATGTATAGCGGTGGAAAAGCAGGTTACTTGGTTACTGGAACATGGGCTAAAAAGGCAGCTGCTGAAGCTACACTTTTTGGAGAGATTGTTGAAGTTGGTTCCTCGGCTGATAAAAATTTCAGTTACATCCCTAAAGATTTAAACATTAGCGATAACCTTGACTACTTTCATTTCACCTCTAACAATACAATTGTTGGGACTCAAATAAAAGAGATTCCAGACACTAAAGTTCCATTAGTTTGCGATATGTCATCTGATATTTTTAGTAAAAAAATAGATTTTAATCAGTTTAGTCTCATCTATGCTGGAGCTCAGAAAAACCTTGGCCCTGCAGGCACAACGTTAGTAGCGGTAAGAAAGAGTGCACTTGGGAAAACTTCAAGATCCATACCTAGTATGTTGGACTATACTAAACACATTAATTCTGACTCAATGTTTAATACTCCTCCAGTTTTTAGTGTTTATACATCTTTATTAACTCTGCGATGGATAAAAAAAATAGGTGGTTTGAGCGTTGTGGAGAAGCAAAATAATTCAAAAGCAAAATATATTTACGATGAAATAGATCGCAATACTCTTTTCGAAGGCACTGCGGACAAAAGAAATCGCTCAGACATGAATGTTTGCTTCTTATTAAATGATGATTCTTTAAAAAATAAATTCAATTCATTATGCTCAGAATCTGGAATTGTAGGAATAAATGGGCATCGATCAGTTGGAGGTTATCGCGCATCCATTTATAATGCCTTGCCCTTTGAAAGTGTTAAAACTCTGGTAGACATAATGAAACATATTGAACTCTTATAAAAACCTATCAAATAAATAAAAAATGAAAATCCTCGCAAATGATGGAATTGCAGATTCAGGAATAAATCTTCTTGTTAAATCTGGACATGAAGTAATAACAACTAAAGTTGCTCAAAATAAGCTGGCTGATTACATAAATTCCAATCAAGTTGATGTTTTATTAGTACGATCTGCAACAACTGCGAGAAAAGAGTTAATAGACTCATGTCCAAAGCTAAAAATGATAGGACGTGGTGGAGTTGGAATGGATAACATCGATGTTGAGTATGCTAAATCTAAAGGCCGCGAGGTATTCAATACCCCTGGAGCCAGTAGTAATAGTGTTGCAGAACTGGTTTTTGCTCATATGAGTGGATTACTGCGCCAGCTGCATGACTCTAATAGACAAATGCCATTAGAAGGAGAATCACGATTTAAAGATCTAAAGAAAGCATATGCCAGCGGTTCTGAGCTTCGCGGAAAAAAAATTGGAATAATAGGTTTTGGTAGAATTGGGAAAGCGGTTGGCAGAATTGCTTTTGGAATTGGGATGGAAATACAAGTTCATGATCCATTTTTAAAAAATGGAGACTTTGAAGTAACCTTTGCTGATGGGCAAAAAATAAACACATCAGCAAAACTGCTCAGCATGGATGAAATTCTTAAAACATCTGATATTATTACTTTACATATCGGAGGAAAAACCGAGGTAATTGGAGAAAATGAAATAGCAAAAATGAATAAGGGTTCTTATATCGTAAATACATCAAGAGGTGGAGTGGTGAATGAGGAAGCTCTAGATATTGCTCTTGAATCAAAACACCTTGCCGGTGCAGCCATTGACGTTTTTAACAATGAACCTAACCCTGCAATTAAGCTATTGATGAATCCTTCAATATCATTAACTCCTCATATTGGAGCAGCCACCAGAGAAGCTCAAAACCGAATTGGACTTGAGCTAGCAAATCAAATTATTGCTTTGTCTAAGTAGTATGCCAAAGCTAAATTCTTTTGCCGCAATAAGAGCTCCAAGAGCTCTTGCCGCTTTAATTAGCACTAGAAGCTATAAGAGTTACTCTAAAAAAGAATTAAATCAGAAACTGGCTACAAATAAATTTTCATTTCTTCATGTAATAAAATCTGAAGCAAAAAGTAAAAAAGAACAATTTGTATCGATCAGAAACAGCTTTGAACACTTTCTAAAAAAAAAGAATTTCATAAAAGATGACAATAGTAATTTATACATATATGAACAAAAAAGTGCTAACGAAAAATTTACAGGAGTTATTGGACTAGTGTCAATTGAAGACTATCACAAAGAGAAAATATTAAAACATGAAAACACTATTGAAAAACGAGAAGCCCTATTTTCAAATTATTTGAAAAATATAGGATTCCATGCTGAGCCAGTACTTTTGGCTAGAGAGAGGAATTCCTCTTGGGAGCAAGCTATGGATGAAACTATGAAATCTAGACCCGAAGCCGATTTTGCCACAGCTGACGGCGTATTTCATAAAATATGGATTCCATCAAAGGAAAATACAGAAATTATAATTAAAGCATCTGAATCTATCGATAAGTTTTATGTTGCTGATGGTCACCACCGTCTTTCTTCGTCAGCATTAGTTGGCGAATCTAATGGCGTTCTAGCTATGGTAATTAACAAAGAACAACTTAAAATCACTCCCTTTTATAGGCTCGTAAAAGGACCTCGTGTAAATAATTTAGATTGGACTCTAAATTTAGAAGCAAAAAGACTTGACAACTCCCCAAATAGTTTACCGAAAACAGGTATTTATGCATTAGACGATAGAGGCTGGTGGCATATCAAAAAAGATGATTTATTATTCCCTGAATCAAAATGGCTCTATGAGAATATACTTTCTCCTGTTTGGAATATTATTGACGAAAGGAACGATCCAAGAATAAGATATATTGCTGGCAACAGGAATCCAAAAGAAATCGAGAGAGAAAGAAAAAGAGATGAGGTAATATTTATATCACCCTCGCCATCTTGGAGTCAAATTCAAGAAGCTTCAGACAACGGGGCTATGCTGCCCCCCAAAAGCACCTATATTGAGCCTAAATTACGTTCAGGCATGATACTTTTTTCATGGAAATAAATAAAAAAATCAGTAAGGTCCTCAAGGAAATTGGAAATGATGTTACTCTTATTGCAGTAAGTAAAACAAAACCGGATTCATTGATAATAGATGCATACGATTTTGGACAAAGAGATTTTGGAGAAAATAAAGTTCAAGATTTAAAGGCAAAAGCAGAAAGACTCCCAAAAGATATCCGGTGGCATATGATTGGCAGAATACAAACCAATAAAATAAAAGATTTTATTGGTTTCGTTCATTTGATTCATGGAGTAGACAGGAGAAAAGTGCTTCAAATAATAGATAAAGAGGCAGGTAAAGCGGGAAGAATTGTTGATATATTAATTCAAGTTCACATATCCCAAGAAGACACTAAGGCTGGGTTTTCAATACCAGAATTAATAGATTTAATGAAGATTGGTGATTTGAATAATTTTCAAAATATTCGAGTTCGCGGATTAATGGGCATGGCCACATTTACGGATAATGAAAATCAAATTACTAACGAGTTTATCACTCTCAAGAAACTTTTTGATCAATTGCAAAAAGAGAGCGAGTCATTCTGTTTTGACATATTAAGTATGGGCATGAGTGGAGATTTTAAAATAGCATTAAAAGAAGGCTCTAACATGATTCGTCTGGGAACCGCATTGTTTGGTGAGCGTAATTATTGAGAGATGTACGCAGTAATAGATATTGAAGCGACTGGAGGAAAAGTTGGAGAGGAGCGAATAATTGAAATTGCAATATTTCTTTTTGACGGAAAAAAAATAGTCGACCAATTCATTTCTTTGGTTCAAGCCGACTGTGAAATTCCAAAATTTGTGCAAAGGCTTACTGGAATAAAGCCATCAGATTTAGTTAATGCCCCAAAGTTTCATGAAATAGCTAAACGAATCATACAAATAACTGAAGACTCCATTTTTGTCGCTCATAATGCGAGTTTTGACTATCGGATATTAAGACAGGAATTTTTTAACCTTGGCTTTGATTTTAATAGAACAGTAATAGACACAATTCCATTGGCAGAAAGGTTTTTACCTGATCTCCCAGCATATGGACTTGCAACAATTTGTGAAGAATTAGAAATAGTTAATTCAAAAAGACATAGAGCTGACGGAGACGCAAGGGCCACTGTTAAACTTCTTGAGATTTTATTAGAAAAAGATAGAGAGAAATATATTGAAGGAGTTTACCTAAAATTACCCTCTGCTACTGGAAAGCACGCATTCAGTAAGCAAATTGAAAATCTCGTGAAGACAATTGGAGTTTATTACCTTTTTAATTCTGATGGAGAAGTCATTTATATTGGCAAAAGTGATCAACTTAGGGTAAGAATTGATAGACATTTTCTATCAACAAGTGAAAAAGCTATTGCTCTTCAAAAAGAAGTCAAAAACATCAGAGTTGAAGAAACAGGGAGTATGTTAATGGCCGAGATTTTGGAACACGTCGAACTGATTAGCCTAAAGCCTAAATATAATTCCCCCAAGGATAAGTTTAGCCTTAAACTAGGCCTTTTTACAATCCCCAGTGATAAACAACCTCTTTGGGATATTAGAAAAATAAGACATGATAAACCTCTATTATTAGTCGAAAGTCTCAAGGAAGGCTATTGCTGGCTAGCAGAAATATCAAAGGCTTTAGATATGCCGGTTAATGACATTGTTCTTCCAAGTCATATTAATGGAGTAAAAAAAGAACGTGAAAAATTAAAAAAAGAATATCCGATCAATTTATTTAATCAACTTCAAAAATCAGGAAAACCTGTTCAAGCTGAAGCTGTTTTACAAAAACTTACCTATCCTGAAAATCAAATGATACTAGTTGATGCAGGAAAAAAAATAGGAACGAAAACACTTTATATGATAGAAAACTATCAATTCATAGGATATTCTTCGGTAGCCTTGGTGACTGAGCAAACCAATTGGAATCTGCTGAAAAAGAAAAGCACGAGAGTGCCTAAGTCTGTTTACCTAAATAGTCTGATAATTAAATCACTCAAAGACCATAAAATAAAACCAATAGAAGTTAAAAACCCATAGAGATTACTCCAATTATTTGTGATGTTTCAACTACATATATAAATGGGGAAATCTCAACTTGTAAAGCCTCTGAAAAAGTCATGGGCCCTTCATACCTGACAGAGAATTGAAATTTCATCAGCTTAACTCCAATTCCAACCTGATTAGACCAACCTCCACTTTTCTTTAATTGAAAATCTGTATTACTATTTACCCCTAAAGGAATCGAAAAAACAGGAGCATAAAGAGCCAAAAAAGGCCCAACTTTAATACCCATCTCCAATGGGAGATCTAAACGGACCAAATCTAACTCCATAAAGCGAGTTATGTCAGAAATATCATCTCTATAACTCAGAGAGTGATTCAAAATTGTTATCCATAATTGAGGCTGAAAATAAACTAATCCCAATCCAGTTCTATAGTATCCGCCAATATGATAACCTCTTTGTGGCACATGCGAAAAAGAAAGAGGGTTGCTGACTAAGCTATAAGGGACAACATTCAAATTGGAAATATGAATTCCTGCGGACAAGCCATAACTAGAAAATTGCGCACTTGCTCGCTGAGTTAAAAAAAAGATGATAATAAAAATTAATAATTTATCCAAGAAAAATTTTATCATAAACCTTCAAATTTGTGATAAAAATTTTCTAACATTATTCTCTATTCTAGCCGGTATATCTTTTGATTCTGCAGGAAGAAAAGAAGTGCCGGTTAACTTTTCATATAATTTAATATAACGAGATGATACCGAATTTATCCAATCTGAACTGAGTTCAGGAATATCTTGACCATCTTCTCCTTGGAACCCCTTTGAAATTAAAAATTGCCGAACAAATTCTTTAGATAATTGCTTTTGAGGAGTACCCTTCTCTTGTCGCTCATGGTATCCTTCTTTCAAAAAATACCTAGAGGAGTCTGGAGTATGAATCTCGTCTATTAATATTATTGTACCATCTCTTAATTTCCCAAACTCATACTTTGTATCTACCAAAATCAAACCTCTTTTTGCAGCCATTTCTTGACCTCGAGCAAATAATTTCTTGGTGTAGTTTTCTATTTGATCATAGTCATCTTTTAAAACAATAGCTTTCGACAAAATACTTTCTCTTGATATATCTTGGTCATGGGCACCTATACTTTCTTTAGTTGTTGGTGTAATAATAGGTTCAGGGAATTGGTCATCTTCTCTTAATCCATTTGGCATTGAGATACCACATAAACTTCTTTCACCTTGAGAATATACCCTTGATGCATGACCACTTAAATATCCTCGAATTACCATTTCAACCTTAAATGGAATGGCTTTTCGGCCAAAAGTGACAACTGGATCCGGAGAGGCTATATGCCAATTAGGAACAATATCAGAAGTGCACTCAAAAAAATATTTAGCCATCTCGTTAAGCACTTGACCTTTGTGAGGGATTCCTTGAGGCAGTATCACGTCAAATGCTGAAAGCCTATCAGACGCTACCATTAGAATGAAATCATTGTTAATAGTATAAACATCTCTAACCTTTCCATTATAAACAGCAGTTTGACCAGGAAATTGAAAATTATGTTCTGTTAATGATGACATGTATATCTAATTAATTGCTTTTGGTAGTTAGCGACACTAAGCTATTACTTTTACAGTTCCAAAAGTACAATTTATGCCAATCGTAACCCTTACAAGTGACTATGGATGGAAAGATCCTGATGGAGCGATTGTACGAGGAATAATTTATTCCGAAATGCTTAAATCTGGTGTGGCGGCGCCATTAGTAGAAATAACCCATAGTATTAGCCCTAGAGACCATCTTGAAGCAGCATATATTATTAGGGAAGCATACAAATCCTTTCCAAAAGGAAGCATACATATCATTCTTATCGACAGTATGACGCCATCTGATATGGAAATCATTGCCGTTGAATTAGATGATCATTTTTTTCTTGCACCGAATCATGGAGGACTTTCTTTAATTCGGCCAGATTTAAATATTAGTAACGCAGTTCAAATAGAGCTAAAAAATCGTCCAGAACTAACTCAATCTGAAAGTCAGATCGCAGTTGCTGCCGTGCATTTATTAAACAAAGGGAGATTTGAAACAATTGGAAAGCCCTTTGGCCATTTCAAGAAACTTCAAGCTATACATCCCGAAATCAGGAATCAAAATACAGCTATTGTTCATGTTCAATACATAGATCACTTTGGGCAATTAGTAACTAATGCAAATGAAAATTGGCTCAAAAACTGGAGTGAGGGAAACCCATATATAGCCATAGCTAGAGGAAGAAAAATAAAAAATTGGATTTCAAATCGAGAAGAAATGACAGAAACTGGATCTCTTTATCTCAGAATAAATCGTGCTGGTTTTCTAGAAATTGGGATTATTGAACCTGGCTTTGATGGTTCTAATTCCGCAAGTAGTTTATTGGGCCTTGTTGTTCATGACCCAATTGAATTACAACTGAAATAAGCCACAAAGTAAATCAAATTTTAACCCTGCTATAATTTCATAATATTTCACGAAATTTGAATCTCCTATGATCTCTTTTTCGGATTTAAATACTAGTGAAAATCAATGAAAAAATATATCTCATGCTTGTACTAGCTAAAAAAGAGTTTCACTCCTTTTTTCAATCTTCAACAGGGGTTCTTATTCTCTGCACTTACCTTGGGTTAAACGGAATATTTCTCTGGTTATTGGATGTTCCATTTAATTTAATTAACTCCGGTTATGCCCAATTAGATGGCTTATTTATGTTATCCCCTTGGGTTTTTATGTTCTTAATTCCAGCTATTGGAATGAGAATGATTTCTGAAGAGAAACGATCTGGAACCATAGAGTGGTTATACACAAAGCCAATAACTGAATGGCAAATAATCATTGGGAAGTGGACTGCAGGAATGTCGCTTGTCCTTTTTGCCTTAATACCAACATTTATTTATGCAATTACATTATATAATTTCGGAAACCCGATTGGGAATCTAGATTTTGGATCCTTAGTAGGCTCATATATTGGATTATTATTGCTCGCATCTGGCTATTTAAGCATATCTCTTTTCGCATCATCCATTACCGATAATTCAATTGTAGCTTTTGTCATTGCAGTATTATTTTGTTTATTTTTCTACACTGGGTTTGAACAACTCGCTAATCTAGACGCTCTAAAATTTTCAGGACTATTCTGGATGAAGCTAGGCATGAATGAACACTACACATCCATAAGTCGCGGAGTCGTAGACCTTAGAGATGTGATTTATTTTATAGCACTAAGTTACACTTTCCTAAGTGCCTCTAAAACAGTACTTAAATCACGTAATTGGTAGTCCATTTTAGTATGAGAAAAATAGACTTATTAAAATTTGGAACCGCCCTATTTTTTAGTGTATTATCTGTTTTCTTATCCGAATTTATTCCAATCAGAATTGACTTAACTCAGGACAAAAGATTTAGCTTAAGTCATTCGACTTTAAAACTTATCGAAAAAGTTGAAGACCCTATGCTTTTTTCTATATACTTAGAAGGAGATTTTCCAGCAGGTTTTCAACGTTTGAAATTTGAAACGATAAGAATGTTAGAGGAGTTTCGTGCAAAAAACCCTGATATTCAGTACACCTTAATCGACCCATCTGAAAACCCAAATTCAAAAGCCAGGAGGGACACATATACTCAACTAAGGAATGCAGGACTTTCTGCTATTCAAATAAAAGTTGAAGAAAGTGATGGGATTCGTGAACAACAAATATTTCCTGGCGCAATAGTTTCATTTCGAGATAATGAATGGCCAATTTCATTACTTTTAGAGCAATTCGCATCTAACCCTGATGCACAAATCAATGCGTCAATTCAAAATCTAGAGTACACTTTAGCAAGCGCTATAAAAGGCTTAACCAAAACGTACCGACCTAGTATTGCAATATTACAAGGCCACAATGAACTAACTCCGGTTGAAACAGCGTCATTAAAATTGTCTCTCTCAAAATCATACGACATTGAGCATTTTAATTTAAGAGAATTTCCAATTGACACCATAAACGGAGAGCCAGACCTAAACAGGCAAGTCATCTTATTGAACAGTTTTGATTTGATCATTTTAGCTAAACCCAGACAAAGGTTTTCCGAGTTAGACATTTGGTTAATTGATCAGTATTTAATGAATAATGGCAAAGGAATATTTATGCTAGATGCTGTTTACGCGGACATGGACTCTCTTAGCTATTCCCCTGAATTCTTAGCCTACCCTATACTAGACAGAATTAATTTGAGTGATCCTTTATTTAATTATGGCGTTCGAATTAATACGAGTCTAATTCAGGACATGGTCTGTGCAACTCTAAATGACAGAAAATCGATTATTCCATGGCTGTATTTCCCTCTCATTTTACCTCAAACAAATCATCCGATTGGGAAAAATTTGAACGCGATAAAATTAGAATTTGCAACGGCAATGGACAGCATTAGAGCGCCAGGAGTAAGAAAAACACCTCTATTATTTACCTCTCCTTACAGTCGAAGACAATCAATGCCTGGCAGAGTATCACTTGCAACATTATACAATGAACCTGATCAATCCAAATTTGTAGATAATTCCCTTATTACAGCCATATTACTTGAGGGTGCCCTCCCCTCTTTTTATGCCAACCGAATATTACAAAAAACTGATTTCAAAAATCCCCCAAAAAAAGCATCCAATGCTAAGCTCTTAGTTATTTCAGATGGTGACTTTATTAAAAATCAGAGAAATTTAGTGCGCTCGGACATTCCAAGAGGTTCCCCACTACCCTTAGGTTTTGATCAGTTTACTCAACGCCAATATGGTAATTCTGACTTCATATTAAATGCTATTGATTACATGTTAGATATTGATGGGTTAATTGAAGTAAGAGGTCGGGAAGTAGCTCTAAGGCTTTTGGATATGCAGCGAATTAATAGACAAAAAAAATATTTAATAGGTTTAAATGCTTTTGGCCCCATAGTTTTAATTTTAATCTTTGGATTGTTATACAGAATGATTCGCAAACAAAGATTCTCTAAATTCTCTCAATGAAATTTTATCTTAAACTTATTCTAAGCATTGCATTATTATTTTTTGCTGCTATGTCTTTCATATTTATTTATGAGGTCACTTGCAAAGACCACGATGATGATGATTATTATGATTTTTCATTAAATGACACGTCATCCATCACAAAAATTTTAATTTGGGACAAAAGCCCTGATACTGTTTTTTTAAGTCGTCAAAAAAATAATCAATGGATAGTAAATAATTCTTTTAAAGCGAGACCTGATGCAATTGAAGTTCTTCTTGAAACAATTTATCGAATTCGACTTCGCAATTTTCCTCAAAAATCTGCTTTGCCCAGGATTCTGAAAACTATGGCTACTTATGGCAAGCATGTAGATTTATATATTGATAATAAAATAGTTAAATCATTTACGGTTGGGACAGAGACACCTGATCAACTGGGAACCTATATGCTTATGGACGATTTTGAAACCCCTGTAGCTACCCATATACCTGGATTCAATGGCTATCTATCAAGTAGATTCTTTATTAGAGAGGATCTATGGAGAAAAAGAGAAATATGGCCATACGAAAAAGAAATTATAAGTGTTGAGGTCTCTTATCCTGACAGTACATCTTTTAAATTAATCAAAGAAAATAATCAATTCAGTCTAATTGGACCCTCAGGTATAAATCTTAGCGCCGACGACATGTCAAGCCAGGCCTTTTTAAAAGGAATTAGAAAAGCTCAATATGAAGGAATGATAATACCAACTGACAAAGCATGGGATAAAAGTGATTCTATCCAATTAACTCCTCCAGTAGGAATATTTAAAGTAACATATATTGACGGGAATATCATTGAAATGAAAATTCACCGAGTCCCAGGGGGGCCTGACTGGCTTGACAGCGAAGGCAGACCTCAACGCTACGACCCTGATAGATACTATGCTTTTATTAGCGACGGACGCTTTGTTTTGACTCAACGTTTTGGTCTTCAACATGTGTTGAAAAGTTATCGTGCATTTCTAACATTTGAGTAATTACTTTGTAATATGAAATTTATCGTATCCAGCGGCCAATTATTGCGTTCACTTCAAACTGTTAGTGGAGTAATCCAGTCGAATAATACTCTTCCCATTCTTGATCACTTCCTTGTTCATTTGACCCCTGGGAAATTAACTATTACTGCTTCAGATTTAGAAACCACAATGACAACTACTCTTGTTGTTGATTCAACAGAGGAAATCATAGCGGCTGTTCCAGCCAAGATTCTGTTAGACACGGTGAAAAGCTTTCCTGAACAACCTTTAACCTTTACCCTGAATTCTAGTAGTCATTCCCTAGAAGTAAGTAGTGATTTTGGGAAATATGCATTAGCATATATTGATCCTTCTGAGTATCCCAAACCAGCATCATTGAATGAAGCAGATTCTATTAACATATCAGAAAAAATATTAGGAACTGCCATAAACAAAACTCTTTTCGCTGCAGGAAATGATGACTTAAGGCCTGTAATGAGCGGAGTTTTCTTTCAATTCACTAATGAAGGACTAACCTTTGTCGCTACAGATGCTCACAAGCTAGTCAGGTATTCCAGAAAAGATATTTTGGCACCTTCTACTGCTGAATTTATTTTACCGAAAAAACCTTTGACACTTTTAAAAACAACCTTGGGTTCGAGTGGAAATAATGTATCTATTTCCTATACAGATCAAAATGCGCAATTCACATATGGCGAAGTAACTCTAGTTTGTCGTCTCATAGATGGTAAATACCCAAACTTTCAGGCGGTAATACCAAAAGACAATCCGAATCATTTAGTTGCTGATAGAATGGCATTATTGTCAAGTGTTAAGCGAATTAGTATATTCTCAAACAAGACAACCCATCAGGTTAAACTAAAAGTCGCTGGCAATGAATTACATATCTCTGCGGAAGATCTAGATTTTTCTAACAAAGCAAATGAACGTCTCACTTGTAATTATGAGGGAACAGATATTGAAATTGGTTTCAATAGTAGATTTCTTATTGAAATGTTAACAAACTTAGAGAGTGATGAAGTTATTCTCGAAATGTCTGCACCAAATAGAGCAGGAATTTTGCTCCCGGATGGCGGCCTTGATGAAGGTGAAGAAATCTTGATGCTCGTAATGCCGGTTATGCTCAACACCTAAAACTTAAACTTTAAGCTATGAATATTCTTGTAATCGGCGATATTCATGGTTGCGTTCACACATTAAAAAGTTTAGTTAAGAATTATTGGAACCATGAGACTTCTGTTTTAATTATTCTCGGAGATTTGATTCATAAGGGATTGCATAGCGGAAAAACCATACGTTATATAAGAAAAATATCAAAGAAATTTCCTGACTCGGTAATCGTTTTAAAAGGTAATCATGAGCAAATGGTTTATAATGCCTTTTTAAAAGGTGAAAAATATTCAAATTGGAAAAATCTGAAAAAAGATATTCGATTACATAGTCTCAACGTCAAAAAAATATTGAAATGGATATGTGATTTACCAACTATATGGGAAAATGATAATATTGTCATTACCCACGCAGGTATAGCCGTAAACCAAAATAATGATATTGACTTAGACGCACCAAATAGTATTTTAAATAATCGATCTGCGATAAAAAATATTGGAAAACTCCAAATATTTGGGCATGTCATTCAAGAGTATAATCAACCAAGATTTTTTCCGGAATCAAATTCATGGGGAATTGACACAGGATGTTGGATTGGAGGTGGTCTGACTGCTATTTTAATGGAGCCGGACGGAAAAATTATAGAAATAATTCGTCAACCGACTATTCAGTCCGATCTTTAGCACTTCAATTAAAAAGATTAATTAATTATCATAAACTATGGCTAACGGCAAATTTCAGATTCCAAAGGCAATCAACGAAGTAATTGACAGCTATGCGCCCGGCACTGCGAGTCGGGAAACGCTCCTTACCACTTATGAATCTATGCTAAAAGAATTTGTAGATATTCCTATGTTTATCGATGGACAGGAAGTTAGGACCAATGATGTTCGTGATTGTCATCCTCCGCATGATCACAAGAATAAAATTGGACAATTCCACTATGGAAGCAAAAAACATGTAGAAAATGCAATAAATTCATCACTATCAGTTCATGACGAATGGTCCTCTTTACCATGGAATGAAAGAGCTGCTATTTTCCTTAAAGCGGCAGATATGGTCTCGGGAACATATCGCGCTAAGATTAACGCTGCAACAATGCTAGCTCAATCGAAAACCGTTCATCAAGCAGAAATCGATGCTGCATGCGAATTTGCAGATTTTCTACGTTTCAATGCCAATTTTATGCAGGAGATTTATGAAAATCAACCTATTAGCCAAGACGGATTATGGAACAGGATGGAATATCGTGCGCTAGAAGGATTTGTAGTGGCCATAACACCTTTTAATTTTACTGCGATCGCTGGTAACCTTCCAGCTTCTGCTGCCCTTATGGGTAATGTGGTTATTTGGAAACCTGCCGATAGTCAAGTTTATTCTTCATGGGTAATTATGGAAATATTTAGAAAAGCTGGATTACCAGATGGTGTTATAAATCTAGTTTATACTGACGGGCCAGATTTTGGAGACGTAGTATTTAAACATCCAAGTTTTGCTGGCTTACATTTCACAGGGTCCACATCCGTATTTAAACATTTATGGAAAGAGATTGGGAATAATATTGATTTGTATAAATCTTATCCTAGGATAGTAGGAGAAACCGGAGGGAAAGATTTTATCTTGGCGCATTCTTCAGCTGATCCAGCTGAAATCGCAACAGGTATGAGCCGTGGAGCATTTGAATTTCAGGGTCAAAAATGCTCAGCAGCCTCCAGAGCTTACATACCTGAATCATTATGGCCTGATGTGAAACGAATACTCATTGATCAAGTTAGTAGTTTTAAAATGGGTAGCCCAGGAGATCCATCTAATTTTATTACTGCGGTCATTGATGAACGTGCCTTTGATAAAATATCAGGATATATTGATGATGCAGAGCACAGCAATGATGCAGACATAATTCAAGGCGGAAGCTATGATAAGACAAATGGTTATTTTATTTCACCGACAATTATACAGGCAAAAAACCCGCTTTCAAAAACAATGTGTGAAGAAATATTCGGCCCTGTACTAACTGTTTACGTCTATGCAGATACAGATTGGGATGCAACATTAGATTTAGTGAATACGACATCAGAATATGCACTGACTGGAGCGATTTTTGCTAAAGATCGAAAAGTTATAAGTCAAGCGACCCATGCATTAAGGTTTGCTGCTGGAAATTTCTATGTGAATGACAAACCCACTGGCGCTGTTGTTGGTCAACAACCCTTTGGTGGTGCAAGAGGCTCAGGAACTAATGATAAAGCTGGGTCAATTCTGAATCTACTTAGATGGGTCTCACCAAGAACCATAAAAGAAACACTCGTTCCTCCTACAGACTACAAATACCCACACATGGGTTAAATAGATTTTAAATCACCGTAAATAGCGAATAAATTCATTTTACATTAACATAGTCAAATAAAAACATTTTCAAACTCTAAAATAAATTAATATAAACGGCATATCTAAAAATATAAGTATCCCAGAAAGATGGGCAAGGGCGATTGTTGCAATTTTTTTAATTCCTGCAGCTTTTATTTATGATTATACTTTTTTCCCATTGTTACAAAGTTTTGTAGGATTGGCAATTGTGTATAATTCCATTTCAGGAATTTGCTGGACTTCGCGTGTTTTCGGTGTGAAGACATGTGAACACAGCTAATTTTCAAACGCTTTATTGATAATTAAAGCCAAAGCCAAAATTTTTGAGAAAGACAATGGATTAAAGTTTAATTCCATGATCAATGGACTATTTCTTAGTAAGACTAGTTA
>MDSY01043449.1_pt1 | contig 46975 bp, 39 predicted proteins | sample 811131 | NCBI WGS metagenome assembly MDSY01 (sample SAMN05326643, study PRJNA326480) | marine metagenome | isolation source: seawater | place: Atlantic Ocean: South West | collected 2010
GTCTGAATAGGCAATTGGTGGGATGTAATGAACTTTACTAAGTTGCGCATTGAGCTTTAATTGAAACACAAACAATAGGGTAAATACAATTAAAGATTTGGTAATGAACGATTTATTTTGTTTATCAAAAACAACATCTACACAATTACCCTCCAGAACAGTTGGATTATTTCTTCTTGTATTCATATCAAAATCACCAGTTCCGTTAAAAGATTTTATGCATACTGAAGATCCGTAAGGCATAAAAAAGTTAAATGATGTTCTTTAATATCATAAATATATCAAATAATTAAGATATTTCAATCCTATAAAATAAATATATAATATTCAAAATAACAAACAGTGATTCATCTAAAAATGCTAAATAAAAGGATATTTTGCATTTAAACTATTGATAAAATGATTTAAACCTTGTAGGGGCTTAGATAATTTATAGTGCCATTCGTAAAAATTTTTATTAGTAAAGTTCCTTTTTTTTATTAAATTTTGTCTTACTTAAATAGTGAAACAGATAATTTCTATATTAGTTAAGATAATGTAGGTTTTATATGGAGTAAAATTTTCTTGATAATGAACAAAATATTCAAAATATCTCTGATCTCAGCTTTAGCTGGTTTTTTATTTGGGTTTGACACCGTAGTTATTTCTGGCGCAGACCAACAACTCCAAAATCTCTGGAATACTTCTGATCTCTTTCATGGAACTTTTGTGATGTCTATGGCATTATGGGGAACTGTTCTCGGTGCGATTTTTGCAAGTTATCCGTGTAATCATTTTGGTCGTAAAAACACTTTAATCGGGATAGGGTTTTTGTATCTGATTTCTGCACTAGGATCTGGTTTGGCTATTGACGCATATAGCTTTTCATTTTTTAGATTCATAGGAGGAGTTGGTGTAGGCGCATCGACCATTGCAGCACCAACCTATGTCTCTGAAATTGCTCCAGCGGATAAAAGGGGAAGACTTGTAGCGCTCTATCAACTCAATCTTGTATTTGGAATTTTAATCGCATTTATTTCTAATTTTTTACTGAAAGATTTTGGGGTTCAACCTTGGCGTTGGATGGTTGGAATTGAGGCAATACCTGCCACTTTGTACCTTATTGGAATAATAACCGTACCTAAAAGTCCACGTTGGGTTCTATTTAAAAAGAAGGACCCAAAACAGGCTCAGATTATTTTTAAAGAAATTAATGGAAAGGTGCTTAGCGATTCTGAATTAGCTGAAATTCAAGCAGATCAAGATCCCGAAAAACAAAAACCATTATTTTCTAAAACATATCGTTTTCCCATACTTTTGGCATTTTTACTTGCCTTTTTTAATCAACTTTCAGGTATCAATGCCTTTTTATATTATGCTCCAAGAATTTTTGAATCCGCTGGTCTCCAAGAAAGTGCAGCTTTACTGAGTAGTGTTGGTATTGGTGCAACAAATTTAATTTTCACCTTATTGGGCTTGTATCTGATTGATCGTGTTGGTAGAAGAATTTTAATGATAATTGGTTCAATAGGATACATTGTTTCACTTAGTTTGGTAGCTATTGCATTCATAAAGGGTTGGCAAGGCATGAGCATTCCTGTCTTTTTATTTCTCTTTATTGCCTCCCATGCCATAGGTCAGGGAGCTGTAATTTGGGTTTTTATTTCAGAGATTTTTCCCGATAATCTTCGTGCTCAAGGACAATCCTTTGGATCTTCTGTACATTGGGTGCTTGCCGCCCTAATTACTTTGGTAATGCCCATTGCACTTTCTGCTTTTCCAAACCCAGGCTATGTCTTTCTATTGTTTGCAGTAATGATGGTTTTCCAACTTATTTTTGTCTTATTTATGATGCCAGAAACTAAAGGTACTTCTTTGGAACGTTTAAGCAAATTGTTAACCCAATAGCAAATGAAAAAAAGTTAATGTGAAACCACGGTTAATCCTCTAAGGATTCCGCAGAAAAAGATTCTAATTCTATATCGAAGTAATATTGTATTAGAATTGGACGACAACAAACCTCACAATCTTCAATGTATTGTTGTTCAAGTGAAGAGGGTTCTAGTAACATTGAAATCTGTTCCCAACAATAAGGACATTGAAAAAAGTATTCTTCCATCAGTTCTCTATTGCCATAAGTTCCTCAGCAACAACTTCCCATTTTTGCATTAGATCAGCTAAATGGTCTTTCTTGCCGTTATATTTTTCAAAAAAATTGGGCTCCAGAATTGTTGCTTCATAGTTGATTTCTAATTCTAAATCAATAGCCTTTACATCATTTTCTAAATCAACTATTTCACTTTCTATCTTAGACTGGCGGTTTCTGAGGGACTTTATTTTTTTTTGAGTTTCGTAATCATTCTTTTGATCAGCAGTTTTTAGACTTTTAGTTTTTTCTTTAAATTCTAAAGTAACCAAAGAATCTAAATTTTTCTGTTCCAAATACAGATTAATATCTCCCAAATACTCTTTGAGTTTATGGTCCTTAAATTCCAAAACTCTATCACTCAAACCTTGCAAAAAATCTCTATCATGAGAAATTAAAATTAGAGTTCCTTCAAATTTTCGTAAAGCTTCTTTTAAAACATTTTTGGAATGAATGTCCAGATGATTGGTAGGCTCATCCATAATTAAAACGTTGAAAGGTTGTAAAAGAAGTTTTGCCAAAGCCAGACGGTTTCTTTCTCCCCCAGAAAGTACTTGTACTCTTTTTTCAACATCATCTCCACGAAATAAAAAAGCTCCCAACATATCCCTTACTCTTGCTCGATTATCATCCGTAGCAGCATTTTGCATCGTTTCTATAAGAGTTAATTTACCGTCTAAATATTCTGCTTGATTTTGTGCAAAATATCCCAACATTACGTTGTGTCCGAGGGAACATGTCCCGTCGTAAGAAATTTCATCAACAATGATTTTGGCTAAAGTAGATTTACCCTGACCGTTTTGACCTACAAATGCAGTTTTTGTTCCTCGTGCAATTTCAAAATCAATAGCCTGTAACACTATTTTATCACCGTAAGTTTTCTTTATCCCAGAGGCTTCAATAATTATCTTACCGGGTTGTTTAGAAACAGGAAAAGACAGTTTCATCACTCGGTTATCCTCAATATCTAACTCAATTCGATCAATCTTATCCAACTTTTTAATCAACGATTGAGCCATTGTTGCCTTCGATGCTTTGGCCTTGAATCGCTCAATCAATTTTTCAGTTTGCTGAATTTGCTTTTCTTGATTTTTTTGGGCTGCGCGTTGTTGAGTTAGTATTTCCTCTCGCAAAATCATGTACTTAGAATAGGCCTTATTGTAATCGTATATCCTCCCTCCTACTATTTCTATAGTACGATTTGTTACTTGATCTAAAAACATTTTATCGTGAGAAACTAAAACCACTGCACCTTTGTATTTTTTTAAGAAATCTTCCAACCAAATAATCGATTCAATATCTAAGTGATTGGTTGGCTCATCTAATAAAAGAATGTCGTTGGATTGTAAAAGCAACTTAGCCAGCTCTATTCGCATTCTCCATCCTCCAGAGAAAGTATCGGTTTGCTTATCAAAATCAGAAGATGAAAAACCAAGCCCTTGTAAAATTCTTTCCGTAGTTCCTTGATAATTGTACCCTCCAATTATCTCATATCGTTCGTTGACTTCATTGAGCTGAACGATTAAATCATTGTAACTTTCAGATTCATAATCTGTTCTTGTTGACAAACCATGGTTGATTTCTTCCATCTGAGCTTCAAGTGCTTTTATTTCTGTAAATGCTTGATAAGCCTCCTCTAAAACGGTTCTTCCAAATTCAAAATTTATGTCTTGTTTCAAAAAACCCAGTTGCACTGATTTTTCTTGAGTAATTGTTCCTTCAGAAACAGAAGTATCTCGAGCAATTAAATGGAGTATAGTTGACTTACCTGCTCCATTTTTACCAACCAATCCTATGCGATTACCAGCACCCAGCCGAAATGAAATATCTTTAAAAAGGTAATCACCACCAAAAGATACCGATACATTTTGAACGCTAAGCATAAAAAAATTTTTGCAAATTTGATAAATGCATTTGATATAAACTAGTGTTTGGTCCGATAGTCTGTAATAACTTTTAAAAGCGTGAAAGATTAACTGCCTCCGGAAGCTCACAATCTCCCTCAATATGATCCAATAACCATTTTGATAATAAAGGTGCCCCAAGTACTCCTCGCGTACCAAAACCATTTAAAAGATGAACATTATTGTAATCATAATGCGAACCAATGAGAGGCCTTCGATCCATTACCGTAGGCCTAATTTCAGTAATATGCTCGATTACTTCATAATCGGAGGTAATGATTTTTTTAATTCGTTCTTCAATCCATTCACGACCCTTTATTGTTTTTTGAAGGGTTTTATCATTACCTTCAAAAGTAGCCCCTGCCCAATATAGATCCTCTCCCATTGGAGCAAGAAAAATAGATGCTTTAACTATTGACTTGGATTGTAATTTTTTGGATCTAATGATCAAGATTTCACCCTTAGAACCCACTAGGGGTAGGAAATTAAAAAAAGGGTTATTGACCATTTTATATCCTTCACAAAAAACAACATGTTTTGCTTTAATACCTTTGTATTCAACTTGATAATTGGAAATCAAAAGCTTATCGTAGTTAAAAGATTCTTCAAAAATTTGGTTTGTATTTAAAGATATTTTGTACTCATTTATCAAGGTTTGAGTAGCAATTCGCCCTGTAAAATTAACTTTCCCATATCCGTGATTACCTTTTACCTGTGGATTGGTTATCGAATGAATTTCTGGGTCTAGAAACGGGCTCAACAACTTTTGGTCTGAAGCGGAAATCCACTTATTGTGTTCTGAATCCTTAGAAAAAATTTTATGAATGGAGGCTGGAAAGATAAATTTTGACTGCAAACACTCTTGCAATTCTTCGTAAAAAGGCAGAGCATATTCATGAAAAAGAGAACCGTTCCATGCTAATGAAAATCGCTTTAAAACTGTTGGATTATAAATTCCAGCAGCAATTTTTGAAGAACCTCCAAAGCCCTTGTCAATTATATGAAAGGACAAACCCTTACGACGGAGTTGCTCTGCATATGTTAAACCCGCTAAACCTAGACCTACTATGAGGGAATGATTCATATAAAATAAAGGTATAAAAAACGCTGCATAAAGCAGCGTTTTTTAATATCTAGTGGGATTTTAATTGTTCCACAAATCTTGTTCAAAATCTCGGATAACTGATTTGACCCGTTCTGATTCAAGTAATTGCTGCAAAGCATCTTCAAAGATGTACTCCTCAATTTTACGGTCTTCGTAAACATTTTCTTCTTTATAAATTAAAGAATTAAAACGTCTTGAATTCAACATGTTATCGAAAGTTATTGGCTGAGATGAGTTACGATTATTAAAAACTAGAGATGAGTTTAGAGACTCTCTAGCATCTGGAAACCATACCCAGAATAGCTCGACTAAATCTTGCTCTTCCTCAGGTAAATTTAAGGTATAAACATCAGGAGCTACAGGAGCAATTCCTAATAATCTATATTTCAACTCACCCAAGCGTTTGTTTACATACCAAGTCCCTTTGATACGATACTGGCGTATTGATGCAGCGGTTATTGTAGATCTGTTGACATATTGGGGGTCAAGTTCCTCTCCAGCATTCAACTGCTCAATACCAGCTTCTAAAGTATCAATTGCCACTAACTTATCTAGGATTTCTTGATACGTTAATTTGGATTGAAAATAATCGTCATCATACACCTCTTTGATTGTTCCATTACGAAGATTCTTTTTCAGAACATGAAATAAAGATCTACGATCAGGACCAAGATTGAGTGTATCTGTAGGGTAGTAGTAAGGAAAATTAATCCGCTCATCTAAATCAACAATCTCCCATATTGTTTTTGACCACAAAATATCTCTATCGTCGACATATCCATAAGCGAGTGGTGTTTCATCATTCGCTATGTTTTGTTTTTCATTAAGTTGCCCAATTTCCTGTGGAACACGAGCATTGAGCAAATTGGCTTGACCAATTGCCTCACTAATAAAAAAACACGATATTAAAAGAAACAAATAAATAGATCTTGTTTTCATGATTTAGATTGTTAGTTCGCTATCTCACATATTACTGGTGAAACTTTCTTGAATCGGTAACTTGGATTTTTTGGGTTTTTAACTTTAATATCAAATATTTGAACAGACTGTCCAAGTTTAGCTCTACGTAAAGCGCCTTTTGCTTTAGCATTTAATTTGCTTCCGTTAACAGAGATCGTTGCCTGACCTGGAACTTTAAACTTAAAACTAACAGTTTGTAATTTGATGTCAAAATCGAAATCATCCAGCACAGCTCCTATTGTTGAAATTTCTAAACTACTTTTAGGAATCTTAATGGTTCCCGTTTGACCACGGACTGTTCCTGTTGGTCGAGGAATATCTTTAATTCTAAATTTTGTTGAAGTAGAAACTACAGCTCCGTCTGGTAAAGAACCACTTGCAGTTATCTTTAATTCTCTTCCCTTTCCTGGATTCATTACAAACTTACTTCCTCTGAGACGTTTAAGCCCAGGAGCAGAAGCTTTGATCTTATTATCAGGAATACCAGGGATAGAAATCGTCATTGGATTTTCTACACCTCGATAAACAACATTCATCTTATCTGCAGAAATAACTGCTGAATTAGGTTTTGATATTACTGCAAAAGTTTGTTCAACTGCAATTCTTGATTCAATTCCATTGTTCAAGAAAACTAAATCTCCAGTTATTGTGTGATCTCCGGGTCGACCTGCTTGAACTTTTAACTTAATTCCGCCAGGAATAAGTTCGTATTTATCCGCAGAAAGTTTATTTCCGTCTAGTGATAAACGAACTTCGTTTGGAGCCTGAGCACCACCTTTTCTTCCCAAAATTACACTGCCATCAAATATTTCACCTTGATAATATGCTCCTTTTTCGGTTTTAAGTAATGATATGTAATTGTCCTTGTTTACTTTACTACCAGCCTCTAATTCCTTACCCAATAGCGCATTTAGTACATCGCTTTCTGTTAAACGAATGTCGTTTTGCATCATTGTAAGTTTGGCTAGAGACGATATTAAAGGAAAACCTTCATAATTGGCTGCTAACCATGAAACATCAACACCGTCTTTATTTTTAATATTTCCTTCAAAGTCTCCAGAAAAAAATCGTTCTTCAACTAGTTCAGTATATTGAGGGAATTGACTTGCAAAAACTTGAATAACACTCATTTTGTAATTATTCATAAGCTCAAGGAATTCCTCACCATCTGGAGATACTCCACTTGCATTAAAGAAGATCAAGTCTAATTTTTCTCCTTTGTCCATCTCAGAATATTTCTCCAGATTAGGATCATCAGTCATACGGTCCGCAGTGATCGTATTCTTAATTTCTTGAATACGATTAAAAAATGCAGTAGATTCCTTACGAATTTCTTTGGCAGTTCGATCGTGACCAACCCACTTGCCTTCTTTCTCTTCGGCGTTTACGGCTATTTTATTGTAGTAAATTTCATTTCCAATATTTACACGTTCATTAGCACTTTGAATTTTCTTGAACATTTGTCCAAAACCATCCAAAACCTCTTTACTAACATTCAGTGCCAACATGGTAATAAAAACTAAGTACATCAGCGCAATAAGTTTATTACGCGGGGTTTCATTTGCTCCAGCCATGCTTCTTAGTTTTTATTCATAGCAGAAAGCATTCCACCATAAACTTGATTAAGTGAAGCTAAATTTGCAGACAATGATTCCATCTGCGCTTTTAAACGTTCAGCATTTTCGGCTACTTGTTCGTTGTATGCAGATTGAGAACCTGCGTTCGCTGCTTGGGAAGTGTACATCTCATTTAATGATTCTAATTGAGTTGCCGCTTTGGACAATTGGTCGGAATAATTTTGTGAGGATGATACTGCCTCAGCTGCTGGTGAAAGTGCTTTTGCAGAATCCTCAAGATTCTTTATGCTTTGAGTTAATCCATTAACTAGACCTACATCCAGTTTAGCTTCTTGAAGAATAGAATCAATTTTACTTGACAAACCTTCTTCATCGTTAGACGATTTCTTTCCATGATCAGAACCTTCCATTTGGTGTTCAACAAATGCAGCATGCTCCTCTTTAGCATCATCAAGCATAAGTCCTCCTACCAAGAAGATTATTGCCTCCGTTCCTAAACCAAGTCCAAGAACTACTCCACCCGTTATCGGGCCTATTTCAAGGTGGAGGATTTTAAATAAAGCCCCCACAATTACCACAGCTCCTCCAATTTGGAACAGCATGTGCATTATGATTTTTCTTCTTAACCTTCCCTTGAGTTGTTTTGCATCCATTTTTAAATAATTTTAGTATTAGTTAAAGATAATATCTTTCTATTTAATTTTAACTTTTTCAGAACCTAAATAATCTTGAACTGTTCTAAATCCTATATAACTCCTTGCTGTATCTGCGTATTCATAATCTCTGGAACTTACCCTAAGAAAATAGGCTACATCTTTCCAAGAACCCCCACGAATTACTTTTCTTTTTTCGCCTTTTGATGAAAGATTTGGGTTTAAAGAAGACACATACTCATAGGCACCAGGGTCATATGAAGAGCCTGTCCATTCTGAAACATTTCCAGCCATATTGTACAAGTTAAAATCATTGGCTAGGTAGGACTTAGCTTCCACAGTGTACATGGCTTGATCGGACGAATAATCACCTCTCAAGGGTTTAAAGTTAGCTAAAAAACATCCTCTATCATTAAGTAAATAGGGGGATCCCCAAGGATAAATTCCCGAAGGTATTCCACCTCGAGCTGCATATTCCCATTCTGCCTCGGTTGGTAATCTAAAATAATTGACCAAAGGTTTATTACTTTCTCTCTGATATTTGTTTTTAAAACTCGTTCTCCAATTACAAAAAGCTACTGCTTGAACCCAAGATACACCAACTACTGGATAATCTTGATATGCTGGATGAGAAAAATAGTCATTGTGCATGGGCTCGTTGTAAGAATAGTTAAAGTCTTTAATCCAGACCGTAGTATCAGGATAAATTTCTATTTCTTCTTTCTTTATGAAAGGTAAACGATCGCGCATTGATGGATCTCTCTTTCTTTCTAATGCTGCTGCCTCAGCATCAAACCAAGAATATTTATATTTTAATTTGTTGATATCTATTTTCATTTCACCATTATACCAAACCTCTGGAGGTAAGTACAAACTGTCCATAATTTCTACGTATGCTTGATCTACATAGTCTTCCGGTGTCCATTGTATATCTTGATCCCAATTCAAAGGACGACCAGCATATAAATCCTCACTTAATTCGTAATAGTTTGCTTTCATATATTTCTGGAATTCAGAAATATCAGAAGTATCTGCATCAGCAAAAGCATATTCTCCTATTCCATCTTGAGCATCCTCTCCTAAATCAAGCTCGTCAGCCTTTCTTGCTAACATTGCTAGAGCAATAGAGTCTCTTACCCAATACACAAATTGGCGGTATTCACTATTGGTGATTTCTGTTTCATCCATATAAAAAGAACGCACAGTTACTGTTTTGGCCTGGGCATTTTGAAGCTGTGCCATATCATCATCAGCTTTACCCATTATGTAAGCTCCACCTTCAACAAGTGTCATCCCATATGGTTTTTCAGGGAACCACTTCTTTTGCTTTACTCCCACTAACTCACCCCTCTTATTACCACAACCTATTAGGAGCAGTACGGCGGCAATTAAAACAAATATTTTTTTCATAAAAGACAAATCTCTTTTAAGGGCTAATCATTTCAAAATATAGATTACCGTCTCAAGATAAATAAAAAGATTGAATCACTCAACCTCTCTTTGTGGCTTTCCACCATCTATCGGGCAATACATCGTTGCAAGCGTCAAGATAATCTTGATGTGTGCATGATAATAACGTGTTACTTTTTAATTTATTATCTAAATAGTTTTCATTTTTTATTTCGATCCACCATCTATCACTTATTTTACTTTGAAAAAATATTATTTCTCGGTCGGACATGGGAACCGTGTAACGCTTAAACTTTTGGCTGGTATTTACCGGATACTCTCCGAACCTACAATTAACACCTTCAATAAAGTACCATATGATTTGGGCCAATAATTTATGGAAAAGTATGTTGTTTGGTAAATCAAAAAATCCAGCTAAACTAAGGCGGTCACTAATTCCTGCGTATCGAGACAACGCACAGATTGTTCTACTATCAATCCCGTTTGGATATCCATTTGAATAAGTTCCATCAGCCGAACTTCGAAGACATTTCATGTCAAAACTCGCTATATCAGCTTCTCTAAACACGGGTTCAGAAATCCGATTATTCTCTAAAATACTCCCCAAGCGAATTGATTCAAAAAAAAGTTTTTCCATTAAATCCAATTCCTCCTGAGCAATCAAATAAGATTGATAGCCAATATTGGTGTAATTTAATAAATAACTCGGTGTTTCCATAATGATTTTACTCATGTAGGACTTTCCAGATATTAAATCTTCATCTTTAGAAAAATCGAAGCGATTATCTACAGACACAATATTTACCAAGTGGTTATTATTTTCGAAGGATCGATAAGCAGCGACTGTTAAGTCTTGAGATCCGCCAATAATTACCGGGATAATATTCATTTTTCTCAAGTCTATGCAAACCTCCATAATCCCAAAATAGCTGTCTTCTGGAGTTTTACCTCTAGGCAAATCGCCTATGTCTGCAACTTCAAGGGACCAATTTCCAGGGTACAACTGATAAAATTGTCTCCTAAATTCGTCCATCTCATAAGAAGTAGAAGTAAAAAAGCCATTTCGATTTTCATCTACACCAAAAAGAGCAATTCGAACACCATCCTGTAGTTCGGGAAAACCCAAACGTTTCGTGTGTATTCTTATTCTTTTGCCCAAGACCTGTTTTGGCAAGAGAGAAGAAACTCCAAATATGGCTTCATCAACTGGTTCAAAAAATTCAAGACTCATCTCTATTTCTTCTTTTTAGTTGCTTTGGCTTTAGCTTTTGCTTTTTTTTTAATGGGTTTTTTAGCTTCAATTCTCTTTTTAGCTTCCTCAAGAGTAATTTTAATTGGATCAATGTCTTTTGATAATTCTATTTTGATTTTACCTTGGATGATATTCGATCTTCCCCAGCGGGCTTTTTCAACTCGGATACCTTCATCTTTCCAGTCGTGAATTACCTTATCAATTTCTTTTTGAATCTTATCTTCAATAAGCGTTTCAATGTCCGAATTACTTAAAGCATCAAAATCATATTTCTTATTAACGTTTATGAACATTCCACTCCATTTAATAAAAGGTCCAAATCGGCCCTTGCCTTTTGTTACAGGGAGGTCTTTGTAAGTGTAAATTGGAGCATCTGTTTTCTTCTTTTCTTCTATTAGTTCGATAGCAGTTTTTTTATCGATTTCCATAGGATTTGAACCTTTGGGTAGGGAAACAAACATATCTCCAAATTTGATGTAGGGGCCAAAACGACCGTTGTTTAAGGTTAAGTCTTGTCCTTCATGATCTCCGAAGCTTTTGGGTAATTGAAACAATTCGAGTGCTTCTTCAAAGGTAATTGTATCCAATTGTTGCTCGTTGGTCAAACTCGCAAAAACAGGTTTTTCGTCATCATCAGAATTTCCAATTTGAGCAATTGGACCAAATTTTCCTAACCGAACTTTTAGCTCACGACCTGACTTTGGGTCGGTCCCGAGACTTCGCTCTCCCGACTCACGTTCTGCATTTTCTTGAACGAAATTAACGGTTTCGTGAAAATTACCATAGAAGTCTTTAATCATTTTGGTCCAATCCTCATTTCCTTCAGCAATCTCATCAAAATCTTTTTCAACTTGAGCTGTAAAACTGAAGTCCAAAATATTTTTAAAATTCGTGACTAAAAAATCGTTAACGATCATTCCAATATCTGTGGGCACTAATTTACCTTTGTCTGAACCAACCATTTCTGTCAAAAGCTTGAAATTAACTTCATCTTCCTTTAATGACAATTGCTGATAATTGCGTTCTTTACCTTCAACAAGACCTTTGGCAACATAGCCTCTATTTTGAACCGTAGAAATTGTAGGAGCATAAGTGGAGGGTCTCCCTATTCCAAGTTCTTCTAGTTTTTTTACCAAAGCTGCCTCAGAATATCGATAAGGCGGTCTTGAAAATCGCTGTGTCGACACAAGTGACTTTAAATCAACTGGATCTCCTTGGTTTACAGACGGAAGTATTCCTTCCGCCTCCTCTTCTTCGTCATCAACTCCTTCCAAATAAACTTTTAAAAAGCCTTCGAACTTGATCACTTCTCCTCTAGCCTTAAAAATTTCCTTGTGAGTAGACGCTTCTATTTTAAGTTGAGTTCGTTCTAATTTTGCATCACTCATTTGAGAGGCAACAGTCCTTTTCCATATCAATTCATAAAGTCGCATTTGATCATAATCACCTTCAATCTTTGTGCGAGTTACATCCGTTGGACGAATCGCTTCATGTGCTTCTTGTGCTCCTTTACTTTTGGTTGTGAAATTTCTAGCTTGGGCATATTCACTTCCATAATTATTTTCAATTTTTGAAAGAATAGCAGCTTGTGCTTCTTTAGAAAGATTTACACTATCTGTTCTCATGTAAGTAATCAATCCAGCTTCATACAAACGTTGAGCTATGGTCATTGTTTTGCTGACAGAAAAATATAATTTTCGGGATGCTTCTTGTTGTAATGTTGAAGTTGTAAAAGGAGCAGTTGGACTTTTTTTAGCTGGCTTTGTTTCTTTGGATGCAATTGAAAATTTTGTGCCTACATTTTCTAGAAGAAAATCTTGAACTTCATCTGGATTTTCAAAATTACTGACGAGTTGTGCTTTTATAGTTTTACCTATTGAAGATAAAAATTCAGCTTGAGTTTTGTAAATGGATTGAGCAATGAAAGCTTTAATTTCACGCTCACGTTCTACGATCAATCGAACAGAAACCGATTGAACCCTTCCTGCCGAAAGTCCTCCTTTTACTTTTCGCCACAATACTGGAGAAAGCTCATACCCTACCAAACGATCCAAAACTCTTCTTGCTTGTTGGGCATTTACAAGATTGTAATCTATTTCTCTGGGATTATCAATGGCTCTTAGAATTGCATTTTTAGTGATCTCATGAAAAACAATTCGTTTGGTATTTTCTTCCTTCAACTTTAAGGTTTGAGTCAAATGCCATGCAATTGCTTCTCCTTCTCGATCTTCGTCACTTGCCAGCCAAACCATATCTGCTTTTTTGGCTAATGATTTCAATTCAGCAACAACTTTCTTTTTTTCTGAAGAAACAATGTATTTCGGAGAAAAATCTCCTTCAACGTTAACTCCTAGTTCTTTTGAAGGTAAGTCCGCAATGTGCCCAAAACTTGAAGCGACTTTAAAATCTTTACCTAAAAACTTTTCAATAGTTTTAGCCTTAGCTGGAGACTCAACAATAACTAAATTCTTTGCCATAAATCCATTTTTCTGCACACAAAAATAGGAGGTTTTTTTTTAGTACTCCTAATTATATTTGTACTAAACTTATAATTTACATGAAATGAGCCACTATCAACAGGCTTTTACCCCATATAAATTTACAGTAAATTCACAATCAACGAAATTACCTGACAAGATGACATTATGAAACAATTTTTGTATTTTTACCAATAATTAGATTTTAAAGATTAATTCTGAAAACAGTTCCATAACAAACTATGAGCGACCAAAAAGCACTTAATGCTGTACTTGACAAAAATCCAAATGATTTTAATGGAGAACCTTTGTTAAAAAAAGCAAATGAAAATAATAGGGCCTCAAGAAAATTGTATATAGAGTCCTATGGGTGTCAAATGAATTTTGCTGATAGCGAAGTAGTTGCTTCAATATTATATTCCGAGGGTTTCCAAACCACCACAGAAATGAAGGAAGCTGATTTGGTTTTGATCAATACCTGCTCTATCAGAGACAAGGCAGAACAAACCGTTCGAAAACGTCTTGAGAAATTCAATTCTGTAAAACGTTTCAATCCCAAAATGAAAGTTGGTGTTCTGGGTTGTATGGCAGAACGGTTAAAAGAAAAGTTTTTAGAAGAAGAAAAAATTGTGGACATGGTAGTAGGTCCAGACGCCTATAAAGACCTACCCAACCTACTTCATGAAATAGAAGATGGAAGGGATGCTGTAAACGTAATTCTTTCAAAAGAAGAAACCTACGGTGATGTTGCCCCAGTTCGCCTTCAATCAAATGGAGTAAGCGCTTATGTTTCGATCACAAGAGGTTGTGATAATATGTGTACATTTTGTATTGTACCTTTTACAAGAGGAAGAGAACGTAGCCGTGATCCTAAAAGTATTTTGGAAGAGGTAAATGATTTGGCAAATAAAGATTACAAAGAAATTACTCTATTGGGTCAAAATGTAGACAGTTATCTTTGGTATGGTGGTGGACTTAAAAAAGATTTTGAAAAGGCATCAGAACTTCAGCAAAAAACTGCCTTAAACTTTTCACAACTCTTGTCTCTAGTTGCGCAAGCACATCCCAGGATGAGAATTCGTTTTTCTACATCCAACCCTCAAGACCTGACTCTTAATGTAATTCGCACCATGGCAGCATTCGATAATATCTGTAAACATATTCATCTACCTGTTCAATCGGGAAGTGATCGTATCCTAAAAAAAATGAACCGTTTACACACACGACAAGAATATTTTGATCTCATTGATAACATTCGAAAAATAATTCCAACTTGTTCAATTTCTCAAGATCTTATTGCAGGATTTCCAACAGAAACAGAAGAAGATCATCAAGACACCCTGAGTCTGATGGATTATGTGCAATATCATTTCGGGTTTATGTTTTCATTTTCAGAACGTCCGGGCACCCTAGCCATGCGTAAACTAAAAGACGATGTTTCTGAGGAAATTAAACTTAGAAGGCTTCAAGAAATAATTGAAAAACAAAGGTTACACAGTCGTTTTAGAACCTCAGATTATAAAAATAAAACCGTTTGTGTACTGATCGAAAGAGAATCCAAAAAATCAAAGCTCGAATGGAGCGGAAGAACATCTCAAAATACCGTTGTTGTTTTTCCAAAAGAGAATTATTCGGTTGGCGATTTTGTGGATGTAAAAATTGATGACTGTACTTCAGCAACACTAATAGGAACTCCTTCAGGGATTTCAAAAAACATATGATAATGGAATCCATCCAATCAACAAAACAACGCTTTGGGATTATTGGAATGAATCCCTTGCTAAATAGAGCTCTTGAAAAAGCACTCCGAGTTGCTGTAACCGACATTTCTGTATTGGTTACTGGAGAAAGTGGTGTAGGAAAAGAAAATATTCCTAAAATAATTCATCAATACTCTCATCGTAAACATTCCAAATACATTGCTGTAAACTGTGGGGCAATTCCAGAAGGAACAATTGACAGTGAACTTTTTGGTCATGAAAAAGGAGCATTTACAGGAGCTACATCCACTCGAAGCGGATATTTTGAAGTCGCAGATGGAGGAACAATTTTTTTAGATGAAGTTGGCGAACTTCCTCTCCCCACTCAAGTAAGACTTCTACGTGTTCTGGAAACTGGAGAATTTTTAAAAGTAGGTTCCTCTAAAACTCAAAAAACCAATGTTCGAATCGTAGCAGCAACAAATGTCAATATGAGTGATGCTATACAAAAAGGGAAATTTCGAGAAGATTTGTACTACCGACTCAGCACTGTTGAAATAAATTTACCTCCACTTCGAGAACGAAAAGAAGATATCCCTTTGTTGTTTCGAAAATTTGCTTCTGATTTTGCTCAAAAATATCATATGCCAACAGTTCGATTAGATGAAAGTGCGCTTAAGATACTTACTCAATACAACTGGAATGGTAACATTCGACAGCTTAGAAATGTTGCCGAACAAATTTCCGTTCTAGAAAAAGAACGTGAATTGAATTCGGTAATACTCATGTCCTACCTCCCTGATATGGGATCTCAATTACCCGCTTTACGTGAAAACGAAAAATCATCAAGTGATTTTGCTTCAGAAAGAGAAATTTTATACAAAGTTCTTTTTGATATGAAAAATGACTTAAACGACCTTAAGAAGCTTACCTTAGAACTCATGAATCATGAAGTATCTGAGGATGTTCAAGAAAAAAATCAAGGTTTAATTGATAAAATATACGGGCAAAAATCAGAAGATGACAACCAACAAGCTATTCCAGCTTTACCCGTTGAAAAACAATTACAAGAGCCTATGGAAAGTTCTGTTCAATCTTATGATTATGCAGAAACTATTACAGAAGAAGAACCTTTATCCCTTCTTCAAAAAGAAATAGAAATGATCAAAAGAGCATTAGAAAGAAGCAAAGGAAAACGTAAATTAGCGGCAAAAGAACTCGGAATATCAGAACGAACCCTTTACCGTAAAATCAAACAATATGATTTGAGTGATGAGTCAGAAGATTAAATTATGTAGTCGATATGTGATCACAATATTTTTTGTGGTACTAATCAAATCGTGTGGAATATATTCTTTTACAGGGGCTTCAATCCCTCTGGATACAGAGACCTTTCAAGTAAACTATTTTGAAAACATAGCTGGAAACAGACCTGGATCAACAATTGAGCCGGGGTTAGACAGAGACTTTACCCTTGCCCTTCAAGACATCCTAATCAATCAAACAAATCTGAATTTAACAAACACAAATGGTGATTTGGTTTTTGAGGGAGAAATCATAGAATACGGAATCACACCAATGTCTGCAACAGCTCAAAATACTGCAGCTCAAAATAGATTGATAATCACGGTTAACGTTCGATACTTCAACAACAAAAATGAAGAAGATAATTATGAAACAAGTTTTTCTTTTTTTTACGACTTCCCTGCCGAACAGCAACTTTATGACATTAAAGATACTGCTCATGGAGAAATTTTTGAACGAATTACACAAGATATTTTTAATGCCTCTCTAGCAAAATGGTAATATGATGACCTCTAATGAATTTTCTGCTTTATCGAAAAAATTTGATCCCCTTAGCGAAGAGCAAAGAATGTCCTTAGAAAAAATTACCTATCGATATCCATATTTTCAAGCTGCTTATGCACTTTATTTGAAGACATTAAAAGAGCAAGAAAAATATAATTTTGACTTGATCCTTAAAAAAACTTCAATAATTAGCCCAGATCGAAGCAGGTTGTATCAATGGATTTATGATAATAAAACTACTAAAACTACACCTCAAAAACTAGCTAAAAAATCAGTCCCCAATTCTGAATACGAAATTGAGAAAATGGTCGAAACCGTTGAAGTGAAACAACCTGTCAAGGAAAAAGAAGTTAAGGAAAAAACAACCGTAGAAAAACCTTTTGCAGCTGAGAAGCAGAAAATTCCAACAAATCTTAGTTTTTTAGAATGGCTCGAATGGTCAAAAAGTAACACCGTTGAGGATTATGAAAATTTACTGCCAACAAATTCTTTTAAAGACAAAATTAGATTAATTGATACCTTCATAAAAAACAATCCAAAAATTCCTCCGGTTTCTCCAAATGTCCCTAAACAGAATTTGTCAAAAAAAACCAAATTCAATAAAGAAGAACTAATGACCGAAACTTTAGCTAAAGTTTATGTAAAACAGCAAAAGTTTAAAAAAGCTCTATTAGCCTACAGAATATTAAGTTTGAAATATCCAGAAAAAAATAGTTTCTTTGCAGACGAAATAAAGGTCATTAAAGAATTACAGAAAAAATAACACAATCCAATGAGTACATTTTCAATTTTTATCACATTAATTTTAGTAGTTTGTTTTCTTTTAATTCTTGTTGTAATGGTTCAAAATCCTAAGGGTGGAGGGCTTTCTTCATCATTTGGAGGAGGAGCTCAACAAATGGGAGGGGTTCAAAAAACAACAGACTTTTTAGATCGAAGCACCTGGGTTTTAGCAACCCTTTTATTAATACTGATTTTGCTTTCAAACTTTAGTTTAAACACAAATCAAAATCCTGAAAACGCTGAATCAAAGATTTTAGATTCAAATACACTAGAAGAAATTTCGACAGAAATAATTCCTGAGGTATTTCCTGAAGCCCCATCAGAAGAAGAACCAGCAGTAATCGAATAAATAATTTAATTTTTGTGCTGAAAATGCGAGCTTACTGACAAGCTGACATTTTTTTTAACCAAAAAGAGTAAGTATCAAATTGGCATAATTTATGAACAATAGAATTTAAAATTTTTAATATAAAACAATAATCATGAGTACAATCAACATTAAGCCTTTAGCAGATCGTATTTTAATTGAACCTGCAGCTGCTGAAACTCAAACTTCTTCGGGTCTTTACATACCAGATACTGCAAAAGAAAAACCTCAGAAAGGAATTGTAGTTGCTGTTGGTCCTGGAACCAAAGAAAATCCTGTTACCCTTGCAGAAGGAGATAACGTATTGTATGGAAAATATGCTGGAACAGAGCTTCAACATGATGGGAAAGACTACCTGATCATGAAAGAGAACGATATTCTAGCGATAGTTTAAATCTAAAAATAAAATAAAATGGGAAAAAAAATAGTATTCGATATTGATGCTAGAAATGGTATCAAAAGAGGAGTTGATGCCCTCGCAAACGCAGTTAAAGTTACTTTAGGACCTAAAGGACGTAATGTAATCATCGGCAAAGCTTTTGGTGCACCACAAGTTACCAAAGATGGGGTTACCGTAGCAAAGGAAATAGAACTTGAAGATGCTTTAGAAAATATGGGTGCTCAAATGGTAAAAGAAGTAGCTTCCAAAACCAACGACTTGGCGGGAGATGGAACCACAACTGCAACTATTCTTGCACAAGCTATCGTAAAAGAGGGACTCAAAAACGTTGCCGCTGGTGCAAACCCATTGGATCTTAAAAGAGGGATCGATAAAGCTGTATCTGCTATTGTATCAGAACTGGATTCAATTTCAACCGAAGTTGGAGGATCCTCTGAAAAAATAAATCAAGTTGCTAGTATTTCTGCAAACAACGATAGTACTATCGGCGGATTAATTACAGAAGCTTTTGAAAAGGTGGGAAAAGAAGGTGTAATAACTGTTGAAGAAGCAAAAGGAACAGAAACTTATGTGGATGTTGTAGAAGGAATGCAGTTCGACAGAGGATATTTATCTCCATATTTTGTTACTGATTCTGAAAAAATGGAAGCAGATCTTGAAACTCCATATATACTACTCTACGACAAAAAGATTTCAGCAATGAAAGATCTTTTACCTGTTTTAGAGCCAGTTGCTCAAACGGGCAAGCCTTTGCTAATTATTGCCGAAGATGTAGACGGAGAAGCCTTGGCTACGCTTGTAGTAAACAAGCTTCGTGGTGCGCTTAAAATTGCCGCAGTGAAAGCTCCTGGATTTGGAGATCGTCGTAAAGCAATGCTTGAAGATATTGCCATATTAACAGGAGGAACTGTAATTTCTGAAGAACGAGGTCATACCCTAGAAAACACAACTTTAGAAATGCTTGGAACTGCTGAAAAAGTAACCATCGACAAAGACAATACTACTGTCGTAAATGGTGCTGGAGAAGCTGATGCAATCAAAGGACGCGTAGGACAGATTAAATCTCAAATCGAAAACTCAACCTCCGATTATGACAAAGAAAAGCTACAAGAACGTTTAGCAAAACTTTCGGGTGGTGTTGCCGTTCTTTACGTTGGAGCGCCTTCTGAAGTTGAAATGAAAGAGAAAAAAGATCGAGTTGACGATGCACTCCATGCGACTCGAGCTGCAGTCGAAGAAGGTATTATTGCTGGTGGTGGAGTTGCTCTTCTTAATGCTAAAACTGTTTTAGAAGACATCAAAAGCGAAAATGCTGATGAGGCTACAGGAGTTCAGATAATCAAGAAAGCAATAGAATCTCCTTTACGTATAATCGTTGAAAATTCTGGTGGTGAAGGATCTGTTGTTGTTTCAAAAATTCTCGAAGGAAGTCATAATTTTGGATACAATGCAAAAAATGGAACCTACGTGGATATGCTTAAAGAAGGAATTATAGATCCTAAAAAAGTTACTCGTGTTGCACTTGAAAACGCGGCATCAGTTTCTGGGATGATTTTAACCACAGAATGTGCTTTATTAGACATTAAGGAAGACGCACCTGCAGCTGGTGGCGGAATGCCTCCAATGGGAGGTGGAATGCCCGGAATGATGTAATAAAGTTTAAAATTAAAATTAAAAAAGCGACCTAATTGGTCGCTTTTTTTATGAACTTAAATAGGTGTTCTCATTCTTTAACTTTGCGCTCATACAAGCAACACATGGGCAAGTTATCATAGGTTGATTGTTCTGAAGTGGCTAGAGGAGTATCATGACCTACAGCAGCAATCTGCTTATGAATATTCAGCAACGAGGTTTTCGATGCATCATAAATCACAAAAAACTGGTGGGTTGGAATGTCCCAAGTAGCTGACTTTACACCTTTAATACTGTAAGCCTGTTTTTCGATACGAGCTTTGCACATTCCACAAACCCCCTCTACTTCAAAACTTGTTTTTTGAATATCTTTCTTTGATTTTTGAGCAAAACTCAACAAAGGCATAAGGGCAATAATAAGTATGATTATTTTTTTCATTGTTTTTTATTTAAAAGTTTAAATCTAAGACCTGCATAAATCATTCGTCCAAATACAGGTGCATACACTATTGAGGTATCAAAATTTGAGCCAAAAGGATTCTCTGCATCTACAATTGGGTTTAATTGTTTGAAATCACCTAAATTTTCTCCTCCCAAATATACTTCAAATTGTGAAGAAAAAACTCGTGTTAATTGCATATTCAATAAACCATAACTTTCCGATAAATTTCCAAATCCATCTCTTTTATTTGCTGGTAAACGCTGACTTCCTACAAAATGATAGGTGAAATCTGCTTTCCATTGAGTTTCATTTTCATCATCATTAAATTTGTACTCAAAGTTTGCAAAAAAACGTTCTTGTGGCTGTAAAGGTTTTTGTAAGGTTTGGTCTTGATAAGTTGTTTTGACCTCATAATTTTTGTAAGCCAAACGGATGGCTGTGTTTTTAAAAGGGACATAATTCAATTCGAATTGAATACTATTGGCATAACTAGACCCATCAAGGTTGTAAAATCGAATATGACTAGCCTGTTCCCAGTCAACCACAACTTGATCAGAAAATTCTGTACGGTAATAATCGACCGTTAGGTCACCTTGTTTTCCAAAAAGGGTGTACCCTTGAAGAAAACTCAGTCCATAATTCAATGCCTTTTCTGGTCGTAGACCATAAATTGACCCTCCATTTTCGACTAACTGTATCAAACGATTGGTTCCAAATAATTTTTGGTTTTCAGCAAATATGTTGGCTACTTTTCGACCTTGACCAACCGATGCTCTCAATACTGATCTTTCCCAAGGAATGTATCGCATATGCAATCTAGGTGTTATGAAATTTCCTAGGCGATTGTGTTGATCCAACCGGATTCCAGCAGTTAAACTAAATTTATCTAAACTGTCATAGCTGTACTCAAAAAAAGCTCCAACAACCTCATCTCGTCTTTCATAATCAACTTGATCTACAACCTCATTGTATTGATCAAAAGAAAAATTAATTCCTGTTTTGAATTTATTTTTGGTGTTGGTTATGATAGAGTTAAACAATAGGTTTGCAAACAAACTTTGGTGTTTTACATCGTATCTTCTTAGTCCGAAATATGAATCCTGATCATGGATGCTATAAGCCGATTGAAAACCAAAACTTTGATAGGGTGAATCTGGGAAAACGTGACCTAATTTAAGAGAGGCATCTATTCGCTTTGTTTCAATTTCACTCCCCCAAAAAGTAGTGGTGTTTTTATGAAGCCTTGGGGCAAAGTTTACAGAGCCTGTTTGTTTTTTGTCATCCAGAAAACGGAGATTGACAAAACCAACCCAACCTTTTACAGCATCGGTGTATTGCCATCTATTAAGGACATTGATCTGTTTCGAAATTGGAACATCCAAAAACGAATCCTTGTTTTTATCAAATTTCTGAGTTCTTTGATTTACGTGGACATAAGAACCCCCACTCCATTTTTCATTCCATACAGTATTAAAATGGGCGTTAAACTCTTTTCTTCCATTAATAGAAGAATAGAGGTTTAAAAACAAAGGAACATCCATCGATGGCTTTTGAATTTCTGTGTTTATCTGCCCAGCAATGCTCTCAAACCCATTTACCACACTTCCAGCTCCTTTGGTAATTTGTATGCTTTCTATCCAAGTACCAGGAGTAAAGGTTAATCCATAAACCTGGGAAGCACCGCGAACCATGGGGATATTTTCCTCAGATATCATAAGATACGGACTTGAGAGACCGAGCATTTTAATTTGTTTAGTGCCAGTAAGGGCATCTGCAAAATTCACATCGATTGAGGGATTTGTTTCAAAGCTCTCAGAAAGATTACAACAAGCAGCTTTTAGCAATTCTTCGCTAGAGACTTTAATTATGTTTTGGGTCTCAAAATATGACTTTTGAATGGCTTTTCTTCTTTCAGTAAGAGTTACCTCTTCCAGTGAATCACCACTACCTGAAAATAATGTATGTGCAATTCGATTTGGACTTGTAATTGTTAAAGTATCCGTTCTGAAGCCAAGATAACTTATAATCAGTTTATTTGAGGTCGGGTTTAATAGAAGTTTAAACTCTCCAGAAGAATCCGTTATAGTTCCTTGGGTTGTGTTGAGCCAAAATAAATTAACTCCTTCAACTGGAATTTCGGTATTATTTTCTCTTATTTTAATTTGTCCTTTAAGCAGCTCTTGTGCAGGTAAATACATACTAATTAAACAAAAGGTTAAGTATATGTTTTTCATTTTTATGATGTTAATTCGATGATTACTAAACTTGAATAGTCTTTGGTAAACCAGCGGAGTTAATCATAAAAAAGAAAGGAACTGTACAAACGGTAAAGATCTGTCTGAGAAGGCGGTGGACGTGGATGAAACTGAATGAGTTGAGGATCATCAGTACTGTAGATAGTTGAATAATAATTGAGGTTAATAGCCGTAATTTCGGAATCAAATCCATTGAAATCATCAATCAAAGATATGTCGCCTTTATTTTGAAAAATCTCAACCTCATCAGCACAACAATTTTTTTGAGAAAATGAAAGTGTATCAGAATAAGAATTTTTTGATGTTTCCATCCCGCATCCTTTTGGATTTAAAGCAAAGGAAATTTCAGCTAAATGATCGCCACAATAATGAAAATTGAGTGCCATACCCATTTTCGAGTGGACAAACAAAATAATCAGAAAAAAGAGCTTTAATTGATTCACAATCACAATTATTAGGTAAATATACTACTATTTAGTATGCATTTCCAAAAAGCATGACAAAAGCCATTATTATCATGATTAGATTTTCAATCAAAGTAGCTTCTGTCATGGGTAAATTGAGAATCGTTCCTAAGCAAGCACATTGAATTTTATTTTTATTTCGTAGAGAAGATAAAACACCCAAAGTCGTAATGGATAAAACAATTAGGCTTACCCACAAAGCAAGAGTAATTTTAAAACGAAATAAAAATGATAATCCTAATGCGGTTTCAATGAAGGGATACAACCAACCATAAATAGGTAGGATTTTTGAAAGTGGGTCATACATTGCAAAAGATTTTGGAAAAGATTGATAACCCAAAAACTTAAAAAAACTAAATACAATAAAAAATAGTCCCATAAAATCCATCATGTATCCAGAAATTGTAAACTCTGGAAACTGTAAAAAAGCTGCTCCAAATACTATGTACACGAGTATTAAAAACAAGGGGGAAAGTTCTTTTATTTTGGATTTTTTTTGAATCTTTATGTCTTGAACTGAGTATTTAGATCCGAGCTTATCTTCAACTGAACTTAAAGAAATAACCTCAAGAATTTTTAATTCAGCTACTCCAGATTTTAAATTTACCTCAACATCTTTGACTCCCGGAAAAGAATTTAACACCTTCTCAACTGCTGCCTTACAATTACCACAAGTCATTCCTTGAATTATAAGTTTTTGTTGCATCATAAGCTTCGTTAATTTTTAATGTAAAAAAATGATTTTCTGTAATTTAAAAACAATAAATAACCGACTACTAAGATTGATGTTTCTTTGAATAAAAGTAAACATAATTTAGTTCATAAAATGATTTAAATTAAGTTTTGAATTCAAATCATTGGAAATAAATTTTAATACTTTTATGGGAAATAATTTTTCATTGGAATCAAATCAAAAACTACTTTCTTTAATCTCAACTTTTCTCGAAGTTGAAAACAGTAGTATGGAAACTAAGCTTACAGAAATCTGTGCACTGTTGAAAAAAAAAAACAAAGACTATGATTGGGTGGGCTTTTATTTTAGTAATCATAAGACAAAAACACTCCACCTGAAGGCATTTGCAGGAATTCGAACGGACCATACTACAATTCCTTTTGGAAAAGGTATTTGCGGACAAGTTGCTGTTTCCGATAAAAATTTTGTGGTAGATGATGTATCTAGTAAAGAAAATTACATTGCTTGTGATATCAATGTTAAATCTGAAATTGTTGTTCCAATTTTAGTGAATCAAACTAACATCGGACAAATTGATATCGATTCTAACACCATTAACGCTTTTAACCAAAAAGATGTTTTACTTCTTGAGCGAGTAAATAATCTTGTGGGCAACTATATTTTATCAAATAATATCTCAATAAACATTACCAAAAATGATTTCAAAACACAAAATTAGTTCGGCCTTAATCTCAGTTTTTGACAAAAAAGGGCTTGCTCCAATAATCAAAAAATTGGACGCTCTTGGTGTAACTCTTTATTCAACTGGAGGGACTGAAAAGTTTATTCAAGAATTGGGATATGATGTTATTGCCGTAGAAGATGTTACCTCATATCCTTCAATACTTGGTGGAAGAGTAAAAACCCTACACCCAAAAGTATTTGGAGGGATTTTAAACCGTCAAAGTGTATCCTCTGATCAGTCAGAAATGGAGCAATACCAAATTCCACAAATAGACTTAGTTATTGTTGACTTATATCCTTTTGAAAAAACTTTAGAATCTGGAGCGCTCGAGCAAGATATCCTTGAAAAAATTGATATTGGAGGTATTTCTTTAATTCGTGCTGCTGCAAAAAACTTCGCCAATGTAGTTTGTGTTTCTAATAAAGAGGATTACAAAGAATTTCTGGATTTATTAAGCGCTACCGGGGGACAGCCCTCTATTGAGGACAGGAAGCATTTTGCTGCAAAAGCATTTAATGTCTCGTCGCATTATGATTCTGCAATTTTCAACTACTTCAATGCTGATTCTGATGATCCAAAACTTAAGCTTAGTATCTCAGAATCAAAAAGTCTGCGATATGGAGAAAACCCACATCAAAAAGGAATATTTTTTGGGCCATTGGATGATTTAATGGATCAAATTCATGGAAAAGAAATTTCTTACAACAATTTGTTGGACATTGATGCCGCAGTTCAATTGATGCAAGAATTTCAAAATGATAAACCAACCTTTGCTATTTTAAAACATAATAATGCATGTGGTTTTGCAACCAGAGAAAGCTTAGTTGAGGCATACGTTGATGCACTAGCAGGCGATCCTGTTTCTGCATTTGGAGGGGTTTTGATTTGTAATAGAAAAATAGATGTTGTTACTGCTGAAAAAATCAATAGTTTGTTTTGCGAAGTTGTCATTTCTCCAGAATATGATACTGAAGCATTAAAAATCTTGAAAAGCAAAAAAAACCGTGTGCTTCTGGTTCAAAAGAGTAATCAGCTACTTAAAACATCGGTTAGAACTTGTCTAAATGGCTATTTAGTTCAAGACAAAGATCTCATTACAGACAATGAAAGTCAATTGACAGTATCCACCAAAATTGCACCATCAGACGAACAAATAAAAGACCTTTTATTTGCTTCAAAAATATGTAAGCACACCAAATCGAACACCATAGTGCTCGTAAAAAACAATCAACTATTAGCATCTGGAACGGGTCAAACGTCTCGTGTTGATGCCTTAAAACAAGCCATCGGAAAAGCAAGGGGTTTTGGATTTAGCCTTGAAAATTCTGTCATGGCAAGTGATGCGTTTTTTCCATTTCCAGATTGTGTTGAAATAGCTTTTAATGAAGGTGTATGCTCGGTAATCCAACCAGGAGGATCCATAAAAGATCAGCTTTCTGTTGATTTTTGCGATGCAAACAAAATGTCAATGGTATTATCAGGAATTCGTCATTTTAAACATTAATTTTACTACATTTGATTTACATCAAAAAATATAAATTATTATGGGGTTTTTTGACTTCCTCACAGAAGAAATTGCTATTGATCTAGGTACCGCTAATACCTTAATTATTCACAGAGATAAAGTGGTTGTCGATAGTCCTTCAATTGTTGCCATTGATCGCACCACTAATAAGGTAATTGCTATCGGATTAGAAGCAAGTATGATGCAAGGGAAAACTCATGAAAACATCAAAACCATTCGCCCTTTAAAAGACGGTGTAATTGCTGATTTTAATGCTTCTGAGCAGATGATCAATATGCTTATTAAAAGCATTCCAACCCTAAAGAAAAAATTGATTACTCCTTCACTCAGAATGGTTATTTGTATTCCATCTGGAATTACAGAAGTAGAAATGCGAGCTGTACGGGAATCTGCTGAGCGCGTTAATGGAAAAGAAGTTTATTTGATTCATGAGCCTATGGCAGCTGCCATAGGGATTGGGATTGATATCAAACAACCTAAAGGAAATATGATTGTTGATATCGGTGGAGGTACTACAGAAATTGCTGTAATTGCCTTGGCTGGAATAGTTTGTGACAAATCAGTTAAGATTGCCGGGGATGTTTTTACCAATGACATCGTTTATTACATGCGTCGTCAACACAATTTATATGTTGGGGAACGGACTGCTGAAAAGATCAAACTAACCATTGGGGCAGCCCTTGAAGATCTTGATAATCCACCAGATGAAATGTCTGTTCAAGGAAGAGATCTTTTAACTGGGAAACCTAAACAAGCAATGGTATCTCATCGGGAAATAGCAAAAGCATTAGATAAATCAATTCTTAGAATAGAAGATGCTATTATGGAGGCACTTTCTCAAACTCCCCCAGAATTAGCAGCAGATATTTACAATACCGGAATTTATTTAGCCGGTGGTGGATCAATGCTTCGTGGTCTAGATAAAAGAATTTCGCTTAAAACCGATCTTCCAGTTTACATTGCCGAAGATCCTTTACAAGCTGTTGTTCGTGGTACAGGTATTGCTCTTAAAAACCTAGAACATTACAAGACGATCTTGAATAAATAAGCTCGAATATGCAATGGTTCTTAACCACTTTAATCCAATATAAAAATTTTCTGTTTTTTATTATTTTGTTAGGCATTGGGATTGCTTTTACTGTTGCAGGTAGTAATTTTCATAGTACAAAAATTCAAGAAATTGGAGTTGTAGTTTCTGGAGAACTTCTAAAACCAATTCATTATTCAAAATCGTATTTGTACCTTAATGAAACCAATGAAAGCTTATTGAAAGAAAATAATCACCTTCGTCAAGAGCTTCTTGATTACAAAGGGGTTCAAGTCTCAACCGACCTAGATTCACTCAATCCAAATTTATCTAAATATTTGGTTCGTTCAGCTGAAGTATTAAGAAACAGTTATGTCAATGCAAGAAACTTATTGATTCTTGACAAAGGAGCCAATGATGGAATTAAACAAGACATGAGTGTAATTGGCCCCGATGGCATTATTGGAATAGTAAAGCAAACCAGTTCTAATTTTTCTAGTGTAATTTCTATTCTCTACCAAGATTTTAAAATCAATGCTAAACTCATCCATACGGGAGCCTTTGGATCCTTATATTGGGAGGGGAAAGACCCTTCAAAGATGACATTTTCTGATGTTTCTATTATCAACAAAATTACAAAGGGGGATACCATCGTTACTGGTGGAATGTCTGCTTATTTCCCGAAAGGAATTCCAATTGGCATAATTACTGATTTTGACACTCCTACTTCCGGTGGATATTACGATATTAAAGTAGAGTTATTTAATAACCTAACGGATTTAGAACATGTCTATATAATTGACAATAAATCGAGATCAGAATTTCTAAATATACAAAATCAAGATAAAGATGCTTCAAGATAATATCAAAATCTTGTCAAGGTTTATCGTTTTGGTGTTAATTCAAACCTTAATATTCGATCGAATTACTCTTTTTGGCTTTTCTTATCCTGCAGTTTATTTGTTTTTTGTAATTAATTATCGTTTTGATAAATCTCAATTTATTTTAATTTTTTTAGGCTTTTTAATGGGCTTAACCATTGATTTGCTTCAAGGATCTTCAGGATCTAACTCCATTGCAACCTTATTTATCAGCTTTCTACGACCATTCATAATTAGATTTTCTTTTGGAAATAATCTAGATTCCATTTCATTACTAAGTATGAATTCAAGGACAAGTAATCAAATTGTTTTTATCGCCTCAATAATACTGGTACATCAAGTTATTTTGCAAATTGTTTCTTACCTGGATTTTGATCATTTCATAGTTATTTTACGAAATATAATTGTAAATTCTATTTTTACTTTTATTATACTGTTTTCTTCTGTAACATTTTTTAAAAATAAGAACTGATGAGGAAGTCGCTCTTGGCCGTACTTACCCTAATTATAGGTGTCGTATTTATTGCACGCCTACTTCAACTTCAGGTGCTAAGTACTTCCTATCAAAAACTTTCTGATAATAATGCAATTCTCGCAATATCGGAATATCCCGAACGTGGTTTTATTTATGATCGAAATGGTAAACTTTTAGTAGCAAATCAGGCTGCTTATGATATTATGATTATCCCTGAAAATGTAATCCCTTTTGACACCCTAGCTTTTTGTACTCTGGTAAATATTCCAAAGAAAACCCTTATTAATAACTTAAAAAAAGCAAGGCGATTTTCAAAACGACTTCCCTCTGTTGTGGTTAATCAAATATCCAAAGAGACCTATGCCAGGCTGCAAGAGCAGATGTGGAAATATGAAGGTTTTTTTATTCAAAAAAAATCACTTCGGGATTATCAAATTAATTTTGGAGCAAATATTTTAGGGTACGTTAGTGAAGTTAATGATAATGATATTAAAAAAGAAGAGTACTATCAACCGGGGGAATTAATTGGAAGACAAGGAATTGAGAAGTCTTATGAAAAAGAATTAAGAGGTGAAAAAGGAAAGCGCTTTCTTCAAAAAGACAGATTCAATAGAATCATAGGAGTCTACAAAAATAAATCTTTTGACATTGACCCTAAAGTTGCCAAAGACATCCAATTGACTTTAGATGCAACTCTTCAAGAATATGGTGAGTTTTTAATGCAGAATAAAAGAGGAGGAATAGTAGCCATTGAACCTTCATCTGGTGAAATTCTGGCTTTAATTAGTACACCATCATACAACCCTAACTTATTAGTTGGTAGGGATCGAACTAATAATTATCGAAAACTTGCTCAAGACACCTTAGCTAAACCATTGTTTGACAGAGGGCTTCAAGCCTTGTACCCTCCTGGATCACCTTTTAAAACATTGAATGCCCTTGTAGCACTTCAAGAGGGAGTGATAACTCCTGAGACGAAATTTAAATGCAATGAAGGTCATTATTATGCGCGAGGAGCTTTTATGAAATGTCATTGTAGAAAAGGTTCACAAAATAATTTGCTCAAAGGAATTTATAATTCTTGTAATACTTTTTTTGCAAATACATACAAAAGAATCATTGAGAAACATGAAACTCCCGAAAAGGGGCTAAATCAGTGGAATGAACATTTGAAGAGCTTTGGTCTTGGCAATTATCTCGGTTATGATTTATCGATCGGAAAAAAAGGTTTTATTCCAAATGCCGCATATTATGATCAATGGTATTCAAAGGGGGGTTGGAAAGCAGCAACCATCATTTCAAATGCGATTGGTCAAGGAGAAGTTTTAACAACCCCAATACAACTTGCTAACTTTACTGCGGCTATTGCAAATAGAGGACATTATTACACACCTCATTTCCTTCGTTCCGTTTCGGGGGATTCAATACCGCGAAAATTTGTTCGAAAAAACACAAGCATAGACCCCAAACATTTTGAAGTTGTAATCGATGGAATGCATAAAGTTGTAGAAAAAGGAACAGCCAGAGTTGCTCGAATCAAGGGCATAGAAGTTTGTGGTAAAACAGGGACTGCAGAAAATTTTACCAAAATCAATGGTGTCCGAACTCAGCTTACCGACCATTCAATTTTTGTAGCATTCGCTCCTAAGGATGATCCAAAAATTGCTATTGCTGTATTTATAGAAAATGGATATTGGGGAGGTCGGTGGGCTGCTCCAATTGCAAGTTTAATGATTGAAAAATACATCAACGGAGAAATTATACGATCTTGGCTTGAAAAAAGAATGGCTGACGGGAATATAAGCAGTGAATATGAAAAACCCTATTCGGGAAAACCTTTTAAAATAAATGAATAAAAGTTTTTATCGTCTTGATTGGATTATAATTGCACTCTATATAGCTCTTGTTGGTTATGGACTAATAAATATTTATTCAACCAACTACAATGAAAATTCTAGTCTTTTTAATTTTGGTATTCCTGTTGGAAAGCAATTTTTATTTTTTATTGTAAGCATACTTGTCGCAGTAATTATTTTAATTACTAAAGCAAAAGTATTTGAGCGGTTTGCCAGTATTTTTTACTTAATATCTATTTTATCCTTAATTGGTTTATTCATTTTTGGAAAAAAAATATCTGGGGCTACATCCTGGTATGCCTTTGGTGGAGTTGGACTCCAACCCTCTGAATTTGTAAAAGTTACGACAGCCTTAGCTGTGTCTAAAATTTTAAGCGAAATTCAATTCAATCTCAAAAAAATAAAATCCTTATTTCAAATTGGTTTTGTAATTGTACTTCCAATGATTCTGATCATTCTTCAACCAGATCCTGGAACTGCACTAGTTTTTGTCGGGTTCTTTTTTGTGTTGTTCAGAGAAGGATTAAATGTGATTTTTTTATTAACTATTATTGGTCTTATTTTCTTTTTCATTCTGGCTCTTATAGCTCCTATTCCTTTTATTATTACAAGCATCATTACCTTGTTAATTTCCATGTATTTTTTCTCAAAAAAATTGAATAAAAAAACATCCTTGTTGCCTTACCTGCTCGTAATATTTTTGAGTTGTGGTTATGTATCTTCAGTAGACTATATTTTCAATACAGTTTTTGAACAACGGCATCGAGATCGAATTAACATAATCCTTGGAAAAGAATTAGATACTCAAGGCATTGGATACAACATTAACCAATCTAAAATTGCTATTGGATCAGGTGGTTGGGATGGAAAGGGCTTTTTACAAGGAACTCAAACAAAAGGAGATTTTGTTCCACAACAACATACGGATTACATATTCAGTACTATTGGAGAGGAGTGGGGTTTCTATGGAAGTTCAATTGTTGTTGTTGCCTTTTGCTTCTTAATAATTCGTATTCTTTATAAGACTGAAAATTTGAAAAATAAATTTGCCAGAACTTATGGACATAGTTTAGCGGCAATATTGTTCTTGCATTTTTTTATTAATATTGGCATGTCCCTAGGTTTAGTTCCTACCATTGGGATTCCTCTTCCATTCATCAGTTATGGTGGTTCGAGCTTGCTAGCGTTTAGTTGCCTATTATTTATCTTTTTGAATTTAGATGCAAATCGCTTAAACGAGTAAAACTAAATCTTTACATCAAGGGCATCACGAAGACTATTTCCTAAAGTCATGAATGCAAAAACTAAACTCATTATTGATATTCCTGGAACAATTGCTAAGTATGGTTTCCCCAGAAGAATATATCGAAAATGATCTTTAATCATACCTCCCCAGCTCGGAACTGGGGGTTGTGCGCCAATGCCTAAAAAACTTAAACCGCTTTCGATTAAAATTGCACTTGCAAAATTTGCAGCAGAAATTACAATCAACGGGGGGATTATGACGGGTAAGATGTGTTTTACTAAAATTCTATAATTGGAATAACCAAGAACACGAGCTGCTTTGATAAACGTTTTTTCTTTAACTGATATTACTTGACCCCGAACTACACGAGCCACCTCAACCCACATAGTTAAACCCACCGCTATAAAAACTTGCCAATATCCTTTACCTAAAGCAAGAGTTATTGCTATGACCATCAACAATGTAGGAATCGACCAAATTACATTTATGAACCATACCATAAAACGGTCTAGTTTTCCTCCAAAATAACCTGCTAAAGCTCCAATAAAGACTCCTACTAATAAAGATATTAATACGGCCACAAAACCTATTGAAATTGAGATACGAGATCCAATTAATACCCTACTCAACAAATCTCTTCCGTATTTATCAGTGCCTAGAATAAATTTTTTTTTCGAAATATATAAATCTTCAACTTGCTTATAAGTTGTTTCAATTGGATACCGATTTAGATTAACGAGTTGAAGGTAAGCTTTAGATGTTCCGTAGGCTTGATAAAACAATTTATCTTGTTTCCATAACAATTTTTCTATGGCAATTTCTTCTGATCCCTCCTGAAAATTAGAGTTTGGAAGGATTAATATTTTTGTTGAAAAGCCCGGAGGTCTGGAATGAATAGACAAGTGCATTTGATTTGCATTTGGACTACTGTCAGGAGCTAATTTGTAGGCAAATGCAGCAATAAAAGTCATTACTACAATATAAAAAACGCTTATTAAACCAAGTCGATCTCCTGAAAATCGATTTAAGATTGCCCCTATTGACAAAAGTTATTTTTTAATTTGAGCAAGGTTATTTATTTTATTTTGAGGTTGAGCTAAATCTTCAAGAACTCTTACAGCTTCATAAAGATATATGTCCTTTACTAAACTTTTTTTCCAACGTAAACGTTTTTCTTTTAGTTCTTCATCCTTTTCTAATTTAGGTAAGTCCGCATTGGGTGTTTGTAACGTAAATGAAGCTTCAAATTTATTCAACTTATCATATTTTGAGGTTTGATCTGATCGAGCTTTGCGTTCTTCTATATAGTCTTCGTAGTTTAACGAATACAGCGTGTCATCTTGTTGAGCTTTAATCCATTTAGCTTGTTCATCAATTAAAATCATGTAAGCGTTGTTAGCTATGCGCTCTTTACTTCGTTCTAAGGCGTATTCAAAATTCCTATTAACATCCCATGGTTGATAGTTTGCAGGTGAAATTTGATCCCAAGACAACGGGTTATCTTGTGCTTGCTCTCCTGTTTCAATGTAAGTATATCTTCCGGGGAAAACAACATCACTTTTGACACCCTCAAGCTGTGTTGAACCACCGTTGATTCGATAAAACTTATCGGTCGTTATTTTTAAGGCACCCAAATCACCATGAGTATTACTAGAAATAATTTTGTTTAAATCTACAACGTTTTGAACAGTTCCTTTGCCAAATGTTTGTTTACTACCTATGATTACAGCGCGTTTATAATCTTGCAATGCAGCAGCAATAATTTCTGATGCTGAAGCTGAAAATTCGTTTACCATAAGAATTAGAGGTCCGTTCCATGTAATACTCGAATCTTTATCTTCTAATACCTGTTTTTTACCTCCAGTACTTTTGACTTGAACTACAGGACCCTCTTTTATGAAAAATCCAGTCATATCAACTACAGTTTGAAGTGAACCACCTCCATTATTTCTCAAATCGAGAATAATACCTTCGACATTATCACGCTTCAATTTTTCTATTTCTGCTTTAACATCACTTGCAGCATTTCGTTCTCCATAATCTTTGAAATCTACATAAAACTTAGGTAAATGAATCATTCCAAATTTCTTACCATCTTTTATGATTATCAATGATTTTGCAAAAGCTTCTTCTAATTCGACAACATCTCTCACAACCGGAACGACCTCAACAGTGGCGTCAACATGTCTAATTGTCAAATAAACTGTTGTTCCTTTTGGACCTTTAATCAATTTAACGACATCATCTATTCGCATTCCATTAATGTCTAAAGCCTCTTCATTTTCTTGTGCAACTTTAATAATCACATCTTCAACTTCCAACAATTTATCTCGCCAAACGGGTCCCCCAGAAATAACCTCAACAATACTAATTTCTTGGTTTTTCTTTTGTAGACGCGCCCCAATGCCTTCAAATTTACCCGAAATACTCGTATCAAAAAGTTCTTTTTCTCGAGGGGCAAAATAATAGGTATGAGGATCAAACTGAGTGGCTATTGCATTCAAATAAATTGAAAAATAATCTTTGCGTTCCAAGTCTTGTCGAACCTCAAAAAACAAATCCATATTCTCTCTTGTAATCTTGCGAGCTTTTTTTTCAAGTTCTATATTTGAAATCATAACATAAGTACTGTCGTTCTCAAATTTCTTCTTTTCTTCTTCCTTTTTATCGGTGTAAACTCCGAGAGTGGAGAGCTTAAAATACTGAAGCCATACATTCTTGAGTTCAGAAAGTGACTCCGCATATCCCATAGTTTGATAATCCAAATTTACTTCTTCTACTAGTGTAAAGTCAAAAGGACGGTCCAATAGAGGTTTGTAAAATGCTTTAATTTGCTCTTGTCGTTGAACGAATTTTTTATAGCTTAAATCAAAAAATTCGAGTTTAGATTCTTTGATTTGGTCGTCAATTTTAGTTTTAAATTGATTGAGATTATTTATGTCCGTCTGAATGTAAAAACGATGTTGTCCATCCATACTTTCGAGATAGTTCATGAATACGTTTTCAGAAAATGAATCGTTGATGGTCTCTGGGTCGTAATGTCCACGTTCCAAAACATAGGACATGACTTCGATTAATAGTTTATCCTTCTCAGGATTGGTCGTTGAATTGAAAAAAGAAAACCCGTAGATTAGACTCAAGGCTATTCCACTAAGTATTAAAATTCTTGTTTTTTTCATTTGGTTATTAAGTTATTTTTAAAAAGTAAGATCATTTGCTATTGTAAATTAAAAAAATAGACTTAAAAATTTCTTTAAAAGATCTATTTTGTGATACTAAAGTATGTAAATACAGGGCCTCTGCCAAAAAACACTTCGTTTTTTGTAATTAATTAACAACCTTTATCCCTTGATAATTTCTTAATTTAGCCACAAAGCTACTTTATGAATAAAAAACCACTAATTCTTGTCACCAATGACGATGGCATCACAGCCCCTGGAATCCGTACACTTATAGAAGTAATGAATACTATTGGTGATGTAGTTGTAGTAGCACCTGACAGTCCTCAATCAGCAATGGGTCATGCAATTACAATAAATTCTACGCTTTATTGTAGTGAAATGGGTAACATTGACGGGCCTCAAAAAGAGTATCAATGTTCTGGAACACCTGCAGATTGTGTAAAGTTAGCTATTAACGAATTATTGGATCGAAAGCCAGACATTTGTGTCTCGGGAATTAATCATGGATCAAATTCATCAATCAACGTAGTTTACTCAGGAACCATGAGTGCAGCAATAGAAGCTGGAATTGAAGGAATACCCGCAATTGGTTTTTCTCTTCTAGATTACCGTTGGAATGCAGATTTCAATCCACTAAAACCATATATAAAAAAAATAACGCTTGCTGCTCTCCAAAATAAACAAGGCGCTGATGTGATTCTTAATGTCAATTTCCCTGTATTACCTGAGGGTGACATCAAGGGTATCCGAGTTTGCCGTCAAGCAAAAGCGAATTGGGTTGAAAAATTTGACAAACGCCAAAGCCCGACGGGTCGAGATTACTATTGGCTTACAGGAGAATTTATTGACCAGGATAAAGGGAAAGATACAGACGAATGGGCTTTAAATCAGGGATATATTTCAGTTGTTCCTACCCAATTTGACTTAACAGCGCATCACGCTATTCAAGAACTAAATAATTGGGGTTTTGAAAATTAAAGAACTTTTGATAGGGATCACAATGGGGGTCGTTTTAACTTTGATTGGAATGTATTCGTTTACTTTATTTTTTTCAAATGAAAAAGTTTTGGATAGTTTCTATCTACTCTACACACAAAAAAAGTTAGGAGGTCTAATGAGTATTGGAGCATTACTCAATCTACCTGCATTTTTTGTTTTCATCAATCAATACCGCTATTATAGAGCCTATGGACTGGTAAGTTTATTACTCTTTCTTGTTGTAATTATTGGGTTATTAAAAATTATTTAAATTGAAATATTACATCATCGCTGGAGAAGCCTCGGGAGACTTACATGGATCTAATTTGATGAAAGCTATATCGCTTGAGGATTCTAATGCTGTTTTCAGGTTTTGGGGAGGTGACAAAATGCAAGCGGCTGGAGGTACTTTGGTAAAACATTACAAAGAATTAGCCTTTATGGGTTTTTGGGAAGTGTTTATCAATCTCAAAACCATTTTAAATAATATTGCTTTTTGTAAGAAAGACATCCTCGAATATAAACCAGATGCGATTGTTTATGTTGATTACCCTGGATTTAATCTACGTATTGCTGCTTGGGCAAAAAAACAAAACTTTAAAAACCTCTACTACATCAGTCCTCAAATTTGGGCTTGGAAAGAAAAGAGAATTTCAAAAATTAAAAGAGACCTTGATGCACTATTTGTTATTCTTCCCTTCGAAAAAACTTATTTTAAAGAAAAACATAACTATGAGGTTCAGTATGTCGGGAATCCCTTGGTTGATGTAATTCAGGAAACAATTCAGCAAAAAGATGATTTTAGGAATATCCAAAAACTGGATAAAAACATTCCAATAATTGCATTATTACCCGGAAGTAGAAAACAGGAAATCATTAAGATGATGCCAACTTTTATTGAGGTTATTGAACGTTTTCCTCAATTTAAATTCATTTTTGCAGCAGCTCCAGGAATTGATTTAGAGTGGTATCAACAATTTATAAAAAATCAGAGTGTTCTTTTGGTTCAAAATCAAACATATTCTTTACTGAAAAATAGTTTTGCTGCAATTGTAACTAGTGGAACTGCTACTCTAGAAACTGCGCTTTTCAAAGTCCCTCAGTTGGTTTGTTATCGGAGTAGTTTTCTTAGCTTTCAAATTGCAAAACGAATTATAACCCTTCCTTTCATATCGCTTGTAAACTTGATTATGAATAGGGAAGTTGTTTCAGAAATTCTTCAAAATGATTTTACTGTAGAACGGATTGAAAAAGAATTAAAATCAATTACAGAATCCAAAAAAAGAGAGAGGCAGCTTAAAGATTACGAACTATTGAATCAAAAACTATCTGCAGGAGGTGCTAGTGTAAAAACAGCAAGAGCTATCGTGAATTTGCTTAATAATAAAGTTTAATCTAAAATGTTTATTTTTTGGGTGTGGTGTTCCCGAATTTTACATTAGTCTCTCTTATTTTTTGTTTCGTTTTAGGTGTACTTTTTTCTTTCCACTTAGATGCAAACATTCCGTATTTATCGTATTCTGGTCCTTTATTTTTTTGTGTAATTGGATTGTTCTTAAGCTGGTGGCTAAGGGATGAAAATTTTCTTTTTTCTCATATTCTTATGTGTGTGATAAGTTTTTCAATTGGAGTAAAAGAGGTATTCAGCCCCTTGAAATTTCTAAAAACCATTACATTTTCTCCTACGGTAACCAAAGTCATAATGAGTTTCAGATTTAATTAATAGATCGGCTTCGTCCTAACAAAAACCACCACAGATACTATTGTAAGGTTTTAAAAATTAACCCAAAAATAAATTCAGGAAAAGTACTAATTCTAAATAAAAAGAAAGATTATCTATAGATTAAACTTTTAGAGCTCACATAAACCTTGACCCCTTTAATTCCTATACAAAAATCAAAAAATATTGGAACTAGCTATTCCAATGTTAAAGGGCAATGAAAGAAAACTTGCGATGGTTAAAAGGTCTTGTTTTATGATAATCAAACAGATGGGGCGTATTTATTTACCTCGAAATCGAGGAACGAAACTTTTTAAGTAATTCTGTAAATCATCTGGACCTTGGAAAACCATGTAATCTCCTTGTTTAATAATCTTTAGGTAGGGTTCAAGCTGTTGTGCCGTGTAATAACCGACTAGTGGCATAATTGGATCACCATCTTCGCTGAAAAAAACCATTGTAGGGTAACCTTTTATCCCTAAAAACTGAGTGAAATCATGTGTCGCATTCCTACCTTTTCTTCCTTCATCATAATTTGGATTTGTGTATTTCTGGTTATAAAATTTGATCTGTTCATTCCCCTCTGCATTGAATTTTACAGCATAGTAATGTTCAGAGACATAACGAACCAAATCAGGGTTTTTAAAGGTTTTATTATCTAACAATTTACAAGGTCCACACCATGTTGTGTAAACATCCATAATTATTTTTTTTGGCTCTTTTTTCTGAGCTTCAAATGCTTCCGCCAAACTCATCCACTCAATCTGTTGGGCATAGGTAGTTATTGAACCTAAAAAAAATAAAACAAGAAATCTAACTTTCATGAATTTTAATGATTTAATGTACATCTTCCATTAATTTATTCAAAAATGGTGCCATTAGAAGAACAATTACTCCTGCTCCTAAAGAGTATTTGGCTATTAAATCAAATCCTTCAATGTAAACATACAAGGAATCAAAACCACCAATGTCTGTTGAATCACTTTCAACTGCCAATTGTTTCCCAATGAACCCAACAACTTGGAAGGCATAAGAGGAAGACAAAAACCAGATTCCCATCATAAAAGCTACTATGCGCTCTGGAGACAAATCGGTAATTTTTGACAATCCAACTGGTGACATGAAAAGTTCTCCAACAGAAAGCATAAAATACATGACAATTAAATATGCAAAGGGAACCATCCCGTTCTCATCTGCTGAACCTCCACTTAAAGACAAAACATAAAAACTCAAACCAGCTAAAAATAATCCAAGTCCAAACTTGTAAGGTGTTCTTGGGTTTTTCTTTTTCTTCATCAAAAAAGTAAACAATAATGAAATCGGGATTGACAAAATAATTATGAACAATGAATTCAAGGAATTGGTTTGAGAAGCATTGATGAATTCTAGGTTAACATTTCGATCGGCAAATAAAGTAATTACACTTCCAGAGAGCTCGTGGAATCCCCAAAAAACAGTCATGAATACAGTAATAAAAATTGCTGCAATTAACTTTTTTCGCTCTTCTGCCGTTGACTGAAAAAGAATGTATCCAAGATAAAAAACAACAAAAATACCTATTAATTTAAATAGAATGTTAACTACATTTTGGTCTCCCAAAAAGGTACCTTCTTCCCCTAGTGATTTGTATGAAGCCAACATTAAAGCAATGACAGGAGCTGACAAAACTGCTAAAACAGAAATCCACGTGTCTTTTGAGAGCCCTAGAATAATTTTATCCAAACCTCCTGAAACCGGAGGTAAACCTTTATCCTGAAAAACTCCTTTTTTTATTCCACTCCAAAAGAACATCAATCCTGTTAGCATACCTATTCCAGCTAATCCAAATCCATAGTGCCATCCATAAGCTTGTCCCAGCCATCCGCATAATAGGGGTGCAATAAATCCACCAATATTAATTCCCATATAGAAAATGACAAAACCCGAATCTTTTCTGGGGTCATTTTCTTTGTAAAGTGCTGCAACAAATGTCGATATGTTGGGCTTAAAAAAACCATTTCCAACTACAATAAAACCAAGGGCTAAATAAAAAGTAATATCGCTTTCTATGGCTAAAACAAAATGTCCAAGAGCCATTAAAAGCCCACCCAAGAGAATTGATTTTCGAAAGCCAAGTAAAGAATCTGAAACACGTCCGCCAATTACAGTACTTGCATAAACCAAAGAACCGTATGATGCATATACCGCTGCTGCTGAATAATCTCGTGAAGCAAGGGCTTCAAAAATTACATTTACCATGTAAAGCGTTAGTAAAGCACGCATTCCATAAAAGCTAAAGCGTTCCCATAGTTCAGCAAAGAAAAGGTATAAAAGACCTTGTGGATGACCCAAAAAAGAGGAGTCTAAACTTGTGTTCGATGAATTGTTGTCTGACATAATAAATTATAATTTTGTAAGTATAAAATTAGTCATCTTATTGTAAAGATGAAGGCGAGTGTTTCCACCATAAATTCCATGATTTTTGTCTGGGTAAATCATCCATTCGAAAGTCTTATTTGCTTGAACTAGGGCTTCTACCATTTGCATGGTGTTTTGCAAATGAACATTATCGTCACCTGAACCGTGAATCAAAAGATAATCTCCCTTTAATAGTTCAGGATAAGTAAAAGGCGAATTTAAATCGTAACCATCAGGATTTTCTTGAGGTGTTCTCATAAAACGTTCAGTGTAAATAGTATCGTAAAACCTCCAACTGGTTACGGGTGCAACTGCAATAGCTAAAGAAAAAACATCATTTCCCTTTAATAAGCAATTGGTTGACATATGCCCTCCATAACTCCAACCCCAAATGCCAATTCTTTCTTCATCAATAAATGATTTTTGACCTAAAATTCGAGCAGCCTCAATTTGATCCAGTGTTTCATAATAGACCAATTGCATGTAGGTTACTTTTTTAAATGCAGAGCCCCTGAAACCAGTCCCACGACCATCTACACAAGCTATGATAATTCCTTTTTGGGCTAAACTCTGATGCCAAAGGTCACGTTCATCACTCCATTCATTGGAAACTTCTTGTGATCCTGGACCCGAATATTGAAACATCAAAAGTGGGTATTTTTTGTTTGGATCAAAGTCTTTGGGTTTAATCATCCACATATTAAGATCATTACCATTAACATCTATTGTTGAAAATTCTTTAGGTGAAATTTTATACTCCGCAAGCTTACTTTTTAATTCATCATTATCTTCAATAGAACGAATTATTTTACCCGAGGCAGTTAATCGAAGGTTGTAAATGGTGGGTGTTTTACTGTCTTCATATGTATGAATGTAATATTTGTAATCTGCACTGAAAGCAACACCATTGGTTCCCTTTTCTGGGGTCAAAGCTCGTTTGCTAGTCCCATTAAGTTTGACCGAAAAAACAGCTCGCCCGGTACTTCCAGATTCAACAGACGCATAATACAGTTCCTTCGTTTTTTCTCGGAATCCAAAAAAACGAGTTACTTCCCAATACCCTTCTGTGATTTGCTTTTTTAGAGTACCATCGGCCTTGTAATGATAGAGATGATTAAATCCATCGCGATCACTTGTCCATAAAAAACTTTCATCTTTTAAAAATCTCAAATTATCATGAACATCTACATAAGCCTTATCCGTTTCTTCAAGAATTACCTTTGAAGAATACTTTTCAATGTCATAACTCCAAAGTTTTAAATGATTTTGATGGCGGTTAATAGTCTGCACTACCAATTTATTTTTATTGGGACTGAATTGAATTCTAGGAATATAATAAGGTTGTTCCTCTCCTAGTTTTATTTTTGACAAGCTCTGCTCTTCAACTTTGAACAAATACAAAGAAACAACTGCATTATTCTCTCCAGCCTTGGGATATTTAAAAGTGTAAGGGAAAGGGTACAAACCTTGTCCAACAATATCCATTGAATAGGTAGGGACTTGAGTTTCATCGAATTTCATAAAAACCAATGCAGAACCATCAGCATTCCAGTCGAAAGCACGAACAAAGCCAAATTCTTCTTCATAGACCCAATCGGTTAAACCGTTAATTATGTGTTCACTTCCATCATCGGTTACTTGAACTATTGAATTGAATGCTAATTCTTTAATGTAAATATTCCGATTAAAAACAAAAGCTACTTTAGAACCGTCTGGTGAAAATTTTGGCTCTTGAACTTTGGCTCCAAACAATAAAGAAGATTTTTTTGTAGTACGTTCATAAACAAAATATTGTGCGCGTTTGGATCTTCTATAAATTTGTTGAGAATCTGTCTCCAACAACAACTTACTTTCGTCTTTAGAAAAATTGTACGATGTAAAATAAGGGAGTAGAGCTGAGGTTGCAGAATTAACAATTTCTCCTGCCAACTTTGCAGTTGCGTAATCGTAAGCAACTACTTTTGATGTTCGTTTTGTGGGGTCTAATTCTAAAACAGAATATTGACTGACAGAAGTTAACGGATGAATTTCCTCTAGACTTTTAGCTGAAAAATCAAAATTCCATATTTCTTCGTTTGTTATTTCCTTTTCTTGAGCAAGCAACGCCAAAGGAAATAACAAGATTTGGGCAAATCGAAATAATTTCATTTTATTTTTTTTAGTTGAAATTTACTAGCAAAATAGTGATTTTCAACATGACTATAAAATTAAGGAGTAAAAGATTCTTTGATGAAAACTGTATCTTTGATTTTTTAAAAACATACTATGTCTAAAAATATTGAGCTATTTTCAAAACGCACCAAGGAAGAAAAAATTGATTGGTTGATTTCAAACTACTTTGATGGCAATACTGATGCCAAGCAACTTTTAAAATCTTATTGGAATTCAGATGAAAAACTTCAAAAAATCCATGATGAGTTCGTTGAAAATACAGTTTCCAATTTTTACTTACCTCTTGGCGTAGCACCAAACTTTTTAATTAATAATAGAGAATACACCATTCCAATGGTAATTGAGGAAAGTTCGGTAATAGCCGCTGCTGCAAAAGCTGCAAAATACTGGAGGTCTCGAGGAGGATTTAAAACTTCAATTTTAGGGCAAGAAAAAATAGGACAAGTTCATTTTATGTTCTCTGGGGATCCAAAAAAATTATGTGATTTTTTTAATCTCATAGAAAACCAATTTTACAAAGATACTTCAGAAATCACAAGAAACATGTCTGCTCGTGGTGGTGGAATTAACTCCATAGAACTCGTAGATAAAACTGCAGAATTGGATCACTATTTTCAACTCAGTGCATGTTTCAATACGATGGATTCTATGGGGGCAAATTTCATCAACTCATGTTTAGAGCAATTTGCAAAAACTCTGGTTAGAGAAGCCTCTGCCTCTGAACTTATGAAAGAAGAAAAGCCTTTGGAGATTGTAATGAGCATTCTATCAAACTATGTTCCTAACTGTGTTGTAAAAGCAGAAGTTCGATGTGCTATCAATGATTTAGAAACTGAAGAAGGTCTCAGTAAACGCCAATTTGCAGAAAAATTCGTTCGTGCTGTAGAAATCGCATGTGTTGAACCTTACAGAGCAGTTACCCACAACAAAGGGATTATGAATGGAGTTGATGCCGTAATTCTTGCAACTGGAAACGACTTTAGAGCCGTAGAGGCTGGAATACATGCTTACGCTTCTAGAACAGGTCAATACAGAAGTTTGAGTACTGCCTTTATTGATGGTGACGACTTTTGCTTTGAACTTAAAATCCCCTTGGCAATAGGAACTGTTGGTGGATTGACCAACCTTCATCCTCTTGTTAAATGGTCTATGGAATTACTGAGAAATCCCAATGCTACTGAATTGATGGAAATCGTAGTTGTAGCCGGATTGGCACAAAACTTTGGGGCGCTTCGCTCCTTGGTAACCTCTGGGATTCAAAAAGGGCATATGAAAATGCATTTACTCAATATTTTGAACCAACTCAAGGCGAATGACAAAGAAAAAGAATCTGCCAAAGAATATTTTAAAAAAACTCCTGTGACTTTTAGTTCTGTAGCCAAGTTTTTAAAAAACGCTTGAGATGAAATTTTACAGCCCAGGTAAATTATTAATATCAGCCGAATACCTTGTTCTTTCTGGAGCTCAAGCTTTGGCACTCCCAACCCAAATGGGGCAGCATATGAACGTTGAACACATTGAACAACCAGTACTTCAATGGAAAAGTTATGACCTCAACCAGAATCTCTGGATGGAAGGATGCCTTTCGGTCGAAAATTTTGAAATTCTAGAAGCCCAAAACACCCCTTTAGCTTTAATTGGTAAATTACAAAACAGCTTAAGATGTACTAGAATACTTCGCCCCGACTTCTGCAAAACAGGACATAAAGTATCAACTCAATTAGATTTTGACCGAAGCTGGGGATTGGGATCATCCTCAACTTTCATTCATAATTTAGCTCAATGGGCAGATATAAATTCCTTTGAACTACTCAATAAAACTTTTGGAGGAAGTGGGTATGACGTCGCTGTTGCTCTAACAAAAAAAGCGATTTTGTATTCTCGAAACCAAAACCACCCCTCAATTGAGCCAATAGTCTTCAATCCTCCTTTTACTGATCAAATGTATTTTGTCCATCTCAACAAAAAACAGGACAGTCAAAAAGAAGTTGTTGCTTATAACAAACGTCCTCAACCATCACAAAAGGTGATAGATCAAATGAATCAACTTACTGCAAATTTGTCAACAGAAACTTCGTTTAGCTTATTTGAAAAACTACTGACAAAACACGAAAAATTAGTAGGGGATCTTATCGGGCAACAGCCAATTCAAGAACGCTTATTTTCCGACTTTGATGGGCACATCAAAAGTCTTGGTGCTTGGGGAGGTGATTTTATTCTTAGCACTGGTAAATCATCACTTACTTATTTTAAAGAAAAAGGCTACCTAACTATTATTCCCTTTTCTGAGATGATTGACTCCTAAAAAATCATGTTGACTAATGAATGTTGAGGCTATAAAAAAAGGCTCTGCAAACAGAGACCTTTTTATTTATAAGAATATTTTCTTAATAGTACAGCGAACGATTATCCTCAATTATAGCTGACGATTCTAAAGCTTGAATCACTAACCCTGATACTTTTTCACGTTCTTGTTGTGCTAGGCTATTCGCATAAAGGCTATAATCTTCTAAATCTTCAACAATATTTTTTGAGGTTACTTGAAGCATGTAAACTCCTTTGTTTCCAGTAATCAAAACAGAAGTTGCATCAACATCCAATGCAAATCCAGCTCCAACAACGTAAGGTTCGTTACCGGCTCCTACCAAAGTTGCACTTTTTTGATTTACAGCAAGAGCAGAAACAACTTCAATACCATTACTAGCAGCCAGATCTTCAAGAGAGTTATTAACACTATTTTCTTTGATAATCATTGTAGCTTTTTTCTTATTTTTCAAGATTTTAGTCACTTCTAAACGAACATCATCAACATCAGATAATCCTTTCTCTTTTATGTTTGTAAGTCTAACAATGGCATATCCTCCATAAGAAAGATTGAAACGCTTTATGGCTCCAACTTCGGCATCATCTCCAAAAGCCCACTGAACTATTTGTCGTTGTTCTGGTAAACCTGGAAGGTTTTCATCTAAAGGATCAATTGAGTTTACTGTTCTCAAATTGTAATTTTTATTTTCAGCTAAAACAGCAAATTCTTCTTTTGCTGAACCCATTTCGAATTGTGTAGCTTTTTTAAATATTTCATTGGATGTGTTCTCGGAGGGAAGAATTTTCTGAGTCACATCTGCCAAAAGAACTAAATCTTGCTTATCTATTATTTTAACTACATGGAAACCAAATTCTGTTTCAACAAGTCCAACAACTCCAACTCGAGATTTATTTGCGAACTTAAAAAGATTCTCAGTCATTTGCCCTTCTTGAAAGTACCCAAGATCTCCCGCAGACGTTTTAGTAGGGCCGTCAGAAAGTTGTGAAGCAATAACTTCCAATTGACTTGGGTTTCTTCGAACTCTTCTTAAGTAAGATTTTGCCAACTTATTAGCTTCATCCTTGGTTCGAGTAGTAGATGGTTGAGCACCTGTAGCACCTTCAAATGACACAAGAATATGACTTGCACGAATGGAACTATTCTTTTTACGATCTAATAAACGTGATATCTTGTAGGAGTCAATGTCTTTGTAGGGACCAAAAACCTGTCCTTTTTTCAAATCATACAATATGTCAGAAAATTCTCTTGCTAGTCTTCCTTTTGGTATAAAAACAGAATCATATTCACTTTCGGAATATTTTTCTACAAAATCTCTGACGTTTGACACAGATTTTAACCCTTGGATGGTATCTGTAAGTTTGGATACTTCATTGTATTCAATACGATCATCAATCAAAGATGTCAATGTGTTCCTAATGATTACTTGATCTTCTTCTGTTGCCGTTTCTAAAAAAGAAACATACTCAATTGCTCGTGAAGCTTTTGATTCGTATGAGGAGGCGTTATTTTTTATGTACGATTTAATTTCGGCATCTGAGACGTCAACAAGGCTATCATTGATACTCGAAAATGGTATTTGCACATAGTTCAAATCAACGTTGTCATTTTCTAGATGATACAAGGTTTGAGCTTCTTTGTTAGTAATTCCAGTACTTGATTTTATCAAGTCGAAGTAAATTGATTCTCTGGCAGAGGAAATGATTCTAGTTTCCTGAGATTTCCACTGCTCATAGGCTTGAGGATTTTGGTCTCTCATTTGCAAAATAAAATCTGCAAATAAACCGAAATCAAAAAAACCAGCTTCATTTATAAAACGAGCGTCTGTGATTATGGACTCTGTTGAAGAAACTACTTGTTCGATTTGTTCTTTTCCAGCATCAATACCTAGTGTGTTCAATTCTGCCTCAAAAAGAGTGGTTTTAACAAACTGGTTCCAAACCACATTTACAGCTTGAATTGTCGAATATCCATACTGACGTTCAGTTTGATCGACAAGATATCTGAAGTTTTCAATTTTAATTTCCTCATCATTTACTATTCCAATAGGTTCAGAAGGGCCGGTATCACCTGTTCCATTTCCGAATACTCCAGAAATAATAAAAGCAAATAATGCAAGTCCTATGATTAGAATTAGAAAGAACGACTTTTGTCTGATTTTACCTAATATGGCCATCGTATGGGTATTTAAATTTTTATTAGTTGCGAAAATACAATTTCCTAAGCAATAATAAAAGGGAATAAAATTATATAATGCTGCTTACTCTCGAGTTGTAGTATACTCTTCTGCTAAGATTCTTTTACCCTTAGATGGATTCGCTCTATTTTAGTAGAGGAAACTTCAAGGATTTTAAACTCGTACTGGTCTAAAGAAAACACATCATCTTGTTGTGGGATTTCTTCTGTAAGGTGAACGATTAAGCCACCTAAGGTTTCGTAAAACTCTTCCTCTGGGAAAGA
>MDSY01100263.1_pt1 | contig 46684 bp, 47 predicted proteins | sample 811131 | NCBI WGS metagenome assembly MDSY01 (sample SAMN05326643, study PRJNA326480) | marine metagenome | isolation source: seawater | place: Atlantic Ocean: South West | collected 2010
AAAAGCCAGTAAAAAAAGCCAGTAAAAAAAGGGGTCGAGGCTAATAGCCAGCAGCAGTGGTATATGTGAGTCAACGATATCCCAAGGCTGTGCAGCAAGCTCATAATGTCGGTTGTTGCCGACCGTCACACACACGTAAGGATCATGTCTGTGACGCACAAATCAAAATGTGGGATAAACGTGATAGGAAACCATGCAAATGGCAAACTCAAGGCACTGAGTCAAAAGAGATAAAATTTGCACGGGGGGCATACCAGCAACCCCAAGGTCGATTGATACAGTCTGGAATTTGACTGCAGCGTTAAGTAACAACCTACCTTAAACTCTACTTATTCTGCCTAGTCTATACCAAGAAAAGATCAAAAATCGACCGCTTTGTTCTATAAGTATACATCAAGGGCTATGGGGGTAAAAAGTCATTCAGAGTGATGAGGTAAGCGTTTTTTGAATATGCTAAGGCCTGCAAGGGCAGAGAATAACAAATAGCCGGCAGCGGGAAGAGGGATAGGAGCGACTTGATAACCGATATCTGCAAATGACATGAGGGTCGTATCACTGATATAGCTCGGCGAGTTTAACCAGCCCGTCATCAGTTCAAAGGCGATATCATTGCCGTTCAAATCAACAATGCCCGTGGCGCCACCGCCGCCTAAATTCTCATTCCAATGGCCACCGGCTGTGCCCTGGCCACCGTCTAATTCTACCGGCACAAATGTTGCTCCAGGCTGGTTAAACTCAATCTGCCATTGGGCTAGGGCGTAAGCGCCAGTGTATTGACCAGAGCCAGGCACATACACATTATTTGCCTGCCAGAGCGTGCCTAAGCCCAAAACATGCGCCATTTCATGAAGGATAACGTCGTCAAACATATTATTGCTTTCAAGTGACGCAATATCTGAGCTGTCAAATCTCATGTCTCCTTCTGCCGTCAGGGTAAAACCATTAACATCTGAATATATCCACGTGGGGCCTGCGGAACCAAGCACGCCATTCACACCATCAATATATTCAATGTCAGCGTTGATGATGATGGGGTCCGTAATAACGATATTAGACCGGTAGCCGATCAAGACGTTTCCCCAGTAGTCAGCAGCTTGCACAAAACTATTTTGCTGCGAACCCGACATGTCGCCAAGCCGTAAGTCGATCATAATGCCGTGAGCTGGCAGGGTGGCCAATGATAAAAAAAGTAAAATGCAAGCGCGAGCTTGATGCATGAAAGGTATCATCTTTCATAGTCTCCAGGGTTCATTTGAGCTTTCGACGCGATCATGGGAAATGCACGCGAAAACTTTACAATTAAATTGTAAAATTAAACTTATCAGATGGTGGATAATTAAACAACAAAAATTGCTGTTTTAGTGCTGAAGCAAGCCCTACAGAGGGGTGGGAGCGGGTATTTTGCTGTCATACCGTATTAAGGATGAGTCATCATAATCAATAAATAAGCCAATTCGTTGCGGAACTAACGGAGTAGTCTTGTGTCTGATTCAACATCTCACCTCGTAGCTTGACCCCGTTATTACCATTAGTTTGGGAGGGGTCGTTTTTTTATGCTGCCACTATAGTGACGTTGTTCTTTCTTTTCGTTGCTCACTCACTGTTGCCCACTCACTGTCATGGCCGACTATTTTTGCATGATGTGGCTTAATCTAACTGACGCTCAACAGCGCATTGATCTTATCACAACGCAACATGAGCGCTCTTTGATCAATAATGATGGCGATGATAACTATAAAAAAAGCGTCAGTATTAAGTATTCATGATCAGTATATTTACTCTAGCCAACGTTGAATGCGTAGCTATTATTTTAATAATCGTATAAACCGTATCTTGCTAAGCCCGTGCAGTGATGCATGGTAAAAAATTTCTTTAATTCTTACGCCCGTTTTACGCCAGTATCTAACATTACGTTAGTGTTTGATGGTCGCCAGCTCAGCTATAATGAACCCTTAATAACTTAGGAGTTTATCATGCTGCAAACACCCGACGTGCTCATTCCAGAGGCCAGTCATCGATTGTTAGAAAAAAGCATTATTGGCACCATTTCTACAATTCGTCATAAAGACCAACAGCTTTCAAGTCACCCAGTCGGTTTTGTCTGGGATGGAGAGGCAGTTCGAATCTCTAGCTTGAAAAATCGAATGAAATATAAAAATATTCTCGTCGATCCAAGGGTAAGTTTCTGTGTTATTTCTGCGGTAAATGTCATGAATTATCTAGAGATTAGAGGCTATGCCACAATAGAAGATGACGCTAATAGAGAATTTGCTCGACGGCAGTTTGTTGAAAACAGTGGCGGTGATGAACCTCCAGTGGATATGGATCCGCCCGGGGCTGAGAGAATTATTATCACTATACATCCACAGCAGGTATCGAGCCCTACATTGTATGGTGGTCGTTTTGACAACATGCAAGAAAGCAAAAAGCGTTAAAAAAGAGATGAACAAGTTAACGCTTAACTGAATGACCAAATGCTTGAATGTCTATTGGCTTATAGCGTAGCCTGATAGTCACTTAATTTCATCACGCGCCATTCGAGATCAGGATGAATTTCTGCGCCTATCCAGCGCCAACACATTGTGCCAACATTATGACCGGCGGTTTCTATCCAGTTTTTGTGACCTGGATGGGTGTGTGATACAACGAGCTGAACACTACCATCGTCGTTGTAATGAGCGGTATGTTTATTGATATGAATGGTGTGGTAGCGGTAATCGAGTGATTCCATCCACCAGTTATCCAGTTGAAAGTTCCAGGTTTGGCATTCTGGAATACTTTTCGCATCAATAACAAACACCTCATCGTCTTCAAGTGACCATGCACTGTGAAAGTAATAAATATTTGGGTCGCCACCAATTAACTGACAATAATCTTGATCGGCAGGCGGTAATTGGTTGTTAATCGGTAAAAAACTTTCAGACCAATCTTCAAATAATTTAGCCGTACGCTTAACAAATGTTGCTGCGCCTTGAAGGCCACGATCCAACGCTTCAGGGGTTAACGGCCTTGGTCGGTCATCTGCTGCACCAATGCGTTCAATTTTTAATTCTGCATGCTTTTCTGTTTTTCTATCTTGAAACGTTTGGCGTACGTTCACTGAGTTGGTTTTCTCGCCCATGGCCACCCAATTACCGTCGTGCTTGTTTTGACTTAAAATAAGTTCAAAGGTGCCATCAGCGTTAATGGCTAGTTCACGCGAATCAATGAAGCCCGTGGTTTCCATCGTGCCATCAATAGAATAACGATTAATTACAGTGCCTATGCCCAAGTAATCTACCGAGCCACGGGTGCCGCTAATTTTATAATCATAAGCGGAATTAATTGAGGCGCTTTCATAACGATTATCAGGGTTGTCGGCACCAAGTTTAATGGTTTCGTGAGCGCCAGAGCGAAGTGTTGGAAACATAGGGTCACGGTGTTCTAAAAAGCTTTCTAAGCCGCCACGTAAAAGCCGTGATAAGTAACGATAACCCTCAGCTTGGTTAAACGCGTCTTTGGGTGCTTTGTCGCTTTGTATGATTTCACCTGCTTCCTTCAGCGTGTCACAGAAGTCAGCCCATGCAGTGCCATCAATAACCCGTTGCTCTGATTCAGGATTTGACATTTTTTTCTCCTTTAAATATTTTAATTGGCGGTGTATAGGGTCTAAGTTAGTCAGCTTAATTCATCGTGAGATCGTATTTTTTGACATAGTCACCAAACAAATCGTCTATTTCAGTTTGTGTAATGCCGTAGTCAGCAATGTTGTATTCATGCTTGCCATGCTTACCTTGTTGATTGTCGTCTAACCATTGTTGCATATTGGCTTTTCCTTGCTCATCAATGGTCGATCCAGCTGCCGTATAAATGGCGTTGAGGCTAGGCCAAGGATTTCTGACAAATTCATCATGTTTAATATCAATGAATTGTCCTGGGTGACTGATTTCTAATGCGGGTCGATGGCTTTCAAATGCGCGTGAATATATTTGTAGCATGTCCATCCAGTCACGGCCAATCATATGGTCATCGTCTAAGTGCGAAGAAGGTGTTCTAACCACTTTGCTAAAGCTGCAACCAGAGGCGATAATTTTCATCGGTGCACGATGTGTTTGCACAATAATAGCAGAGGGATGGTTAGCTAATATAGCTGGTAGGCCCAGCTGATGATAAGGCGTTTTCAAAACCCATCGGCCAGATTTCTTATGCTGTAATACTAGCATTTGTCGTTTATGGTAAGCATAAGAGTCAGTGAGGTCTTGGTCGTAAAGCCAATTAGCGTAGCTGGGTATGTGATACTGCGCCGAGTATTGCACCGACATAAAATTTTGACCAAACAATAAATGGCATTCATCGGGCGCTTCTGCTTCCATTAAGTGCGTCTTAAAAAAACCTGGCATAAATTGATCTGTCATGGCGACGTTCTGTTTTGTTTTTTCGATACGAGGGTCGCTGAGATAAGTAGCATCTTCTGGTGGCGGAATTAACTCGTTGCCTTCCCATAATCGCAGCGTATGATTTTTAGTATCGGCATTTAATAAGTGATGAAGCGCTGTTGTGCCTGTGCGCGGTAGTCCAGAAATAAAAATAGGTGATTGAATGACTTGATCTAAAACATCTGGGTTTTTTCGAATATAATCCTCCACCCTTAGCCGATTTTCTAAGCCCTTTGCAAACAGCATTTCAACTTGAAATTTACCGGCTGGATTCAAAACGGCTTCACGATTAAGCGCATCAATGATTCGCTCTAAGGGCTCGACAAAGTCAATGCCGCCAAAGTCGTTTAGGCCGGTTTCTTTTTTTGCTTTGTTGAGATAAACACTGATGTCTGAAACTTGTTCACCAGAAGTAGGGGTGCCGTTTGTTTGGTCTTTGTCGTCTGCCATGGGTAGTTTTCACTGTAATGATCAAAGGATCACTCAGTATATCGTTTTTTGCTCCGGCTGATTATGACTCTCCGTTTATGTCTTTTTTTTGGTGATGATTTCGCGTTCAAGACTGTGGGCCACCATGAAAACATAATGATGACCTTAACTACTTTTGGTGCGCACGGCGGCTTAACCGCTTTGAAACTGGCATAAACGGTCACACGGCGGATCATTTATGATTATTTATTGATCTAATTGTGCCAGAGTATTATTAATACCGGATGGATTAACGACTAAGTTCGGTTCTTTCCTGCCAACTAAACGAATCAGTCATTCTTTCGAATTTAATATTAGGCTAGAATAGATATTCTGAAATGTTTATTGATAACATAATCTTAGCTATGAACTTCTTCGCTTTACACTCAGATCAGGATGGTGCCGTTCAGGGCAATGGTTAACGTTATATTTCTCACTCCATATCAACAGGATTGATTCACAAAGGAATCGCTATGAATAAAGTAATGAAGGCGGCAGACATGGTTGCCTCTCTCCGCGACGGAATGACCGTTGGTATTGGTGGTTGGGGACCGCGACGAAAGCCCATGGCGTTGATTCGTGAAATACTTCGCTCAGATCTAAAAGATTTAACCCTTGTTGCGTATGGTGGCGCGGATGTGGGAATGTTATGCGCTGCAGGTAAAGTTAAAAAGGTTGTTTTTGCTTTTGTGTCATTGGACTTTATTCCCCTTGAACCTTATTTTCGTCAGGCCCGTCAGCAAGGTGCCATTGAGACATTAGAGATCGATGAAGGCATGATGTTGTTAGGTTTACGAGCAGCGGCTTGGGGATGTCCATTTATACCAACTCAAGTAGGCCTGGGAACGGATGTGCTGAATGTCAACCCAGAACTGAAAGTGGTTGATAGTCCCTACGACGACAAAGAGTGGCTGGCAATGCCGGCCTTACAACTGGATGCGGCGTTAATCCACGTCGATCGCGCTGACAATCGCGGTGTTTGTCAAATTAAAGGTGCCGATCACTACATGGATGACTGGTTTGCTCGAGCGGCAACCAAAACCTATGTATCCTGTGATGAATTAGTCGACAGTGATTATTTTACGCCAGAGCAAGAAGCGCGGTTTGTTTTTTGGGAGCGTTCGCAAACAACTGGCGTTATTCCAATAGCTGGTGGTGCACACCCCAGTTCTTGCTCGCCATTTTATGGCTTTGATGTGCCGCATTTTAAAGAATATGCGGCCTCAGCAAAAGAAGGTGGTTTTAATACTTACGTCGATAAATATATTAACGGCAAGTCGGAGGCCGATTACCAAGCGTTAGTCGGCGGCATAGACAGCATTAAACAATTACCATTAGCGGTCTATTAATTAATATTCAATCGACCTAATCATAGCGTTAGGTCGATTGTGAAACTTGGAGAAAAACATGAGTGAGTTCGCAACCGATTATAGCTTGGCTGAGTTACTGATCTGTGCCAATGCTGCTGCTTACGATGACGATGGTGAAATACTTGTCACAGGTATTGGCGTACTGCCACGAATAGCTGCCAGTTTGGCAATGAAGACCAGTAATCTTGATATAATGATGACGGATTCAGAAGCTTGGCTATTGGCTGAGCCAAATCCAGTAGGCCAGCGACCAGATGATTTCATCCAGAAAAATGAAACTTGGATGGGGTTCTCAAGAATTTTTGATAATGTTTGGAGCGGTTGTCGGCATATCACTGGTGGCCCCACCCAGATGGATTGCTTTGGTCAAAGTAATATTTCTTGTCTTGGCGGCTCTTATGAGCAACCTAAGGTGCAAATGCTGGGCGCTAGAGGCTTTCCAGGTAACTCAATTAGCCATGCTAATTCCTTTTTGATTCCTAGTCATAACACACGCGTTTTTGTTGAAGGTGAATGCGACATGGTTTGCACGATTGGCTATAATCCTGCGAGATTACCCAAAGGCCACCAGTTGGCTGATGTTGATTTAAGGATGGTATTGACCAATCTATGCGTGATGGACTTTGGCGGTCCAGACTTTCAAATGCGCGTAGTTAGCTTGCATCCTGGTGTTAATATTGATGAAGTGACCCAGAACACTGGGTTTGAGCTTTGTATTCCCGATACTATTCCAGTTACGGTTGGGCCTACTAAAGCGCAGTTGTCAGTTATCGCACAGCTCGACCCGCATGATTTACGCTCACGGCAATTAAAAGATAATCCGCCGGGTGTTCGTATTTAATCTTGTTTTCTGTTTTTAACGTAAAAGGAAAGACTATGTCTCAACCTTACGGTACGTCTATTAATGCCAATGGTGTGGCAGAATTGGTTTTTAATCATCCCCCAGTCAATGCTTTTGATAGCGCTACATGGTTTGCTATCGCTCAAGAGATTGAAGAGTTGGGAAACAATGACGCCGTTAAAGTCATTATTATCGCAGCTGAAGGTAAGGGTTTTTGTGCCGGTGTTGATATCAAAGAACTCGCTGCCGATGGTTCAAAAATACTGGATGTTAATCGTGGTAATTACGACACATTTAAAGCAATACACCTTAATCCTAAGCCAGTTATTGTGGCATTGCATGGATTTGTTTTAGGCGGCGGCATAGGCATTAGCGGTGCAGCAGATATTATTATTGCTTCTGAATGCGCCAACTTTGGCGTCCCTGAAATTGACCGAGGCGCCATGGGTGGTGGCGCGCATTTGCAGCGAATGTTTCCCGTGCAGAAAGTCCGATACATGTATTTTACGGGTGAGTTTATTGACGCGCACGAAGCGTATCGTCTTGGTGCAGTTGAGCGTGTAGTTGCACGTGACCAGTTAATGCCGACGGCTCGAGAGATGGCGGATAAAATTGCTTCTAAGTCACCAGCTATGGTCATGCTGGCTAAAGAGGCATTAACCGGTGTGGAAGACGGCAGCTTAGAAGACAAGTATCGATGGGAGCAGGGATTTACTTTTGAGGCATATACGATGGGTGATTCTCAAGAGGCGCGGGATGCCTTCGTTGAAAAACGCCAGGCCGATTTTGAATAATTGAATTTTAGGATAATGAAAATAGTATTATGGATTTAAATTATACTGAACAACAAATTGCCTTTAGAGCCGATGTTAAGCAGTGGTTAGCGGCTAATGTCCCTGCTGATCCTTTACCCAGTTTTGATACCGCCGAAGGGTTTCAGGCCCATCGTGAATGGGAAGAAAAGCTTTATGAGGGTCATTGGGGAATGATCACTTGGCCAGAATCAATGGGCGGTCGTGGCGCAGACTTGCTGCAATGGTTAATCTTTGAAGAAGAGTATTACGCTGCTGGAGCGCCATTAAGGGTGAATCAAAATGGTATCTTTTTGTTAGGTCCGACCATGATGGAGTACGGAACGGAAGCTCAAAAGCAACGATTTTTAACGGGCATGGCAACCGGTAAAGATATTTGGTGTCAGGCGTGGTCAGAACCTAATGCGGGTTCTGATATGGCGGCGATACGCGCCAAGGCTGAGTTATCGGATGATGGCAAGTATTACATCATTAATGGACAAAAAACGTGGTCGACACGGGCCGTCTGGGCCGACTGGGCATTTGGTATGTTTCGAACGGATCCTGAATCGGAGCGCCACCGTGGACTAAGCTTTATTCTCGTGCCGCTTGAACTTGAAGGCATAACGGTTAGGGCAATACCACAGCTTGATGGCTTGCCAGGATTTGCAGAAATATTTTTTGATAATGTTAAAGTGCCCGTTGATTGCCTGCTCGGCGAGGAAGGTCAGGGTTGGTCTGTCGCGATGGCAACAGCGGGATTTGAACGCGGTCTCATGTTGCGTTCGCCAGCCCGTTTCCAACAAACTGCTCAGCGCTTGGTCGAGCTGTACAAGGCCAATCAAGCGACCGCAGATGCGGACCCTGCGGTTAAAAATGCGGTATTAAAAGCGTATATGGATGCCGAAGCATATACCTTGTTAACGTATCAAACAGCTTGCCGTTTAGTGCAGGGTGGTAAGATAGGGCCAGAGTCATCTACTAACAAGATTTTCTGGTCTGAGTTAGATAGAGATATGCACGCGGCGGCGATGAGCCTTCTGGGCGCTCGTGCAGAGTTATTGGCGCATGCGCCGGCAGCAGAAAATGTCGGCGATTGGCTGGATGGATGGCTGTTTTCACAGAGTGGTCCTATTTATGCAGGTACCAATGAAATTCAACGTAATATCATTGCCGAGCGAATGCTCGGCATGCCACGGTAGGGGGTGAGTGATGGATTTTACCTTCACTGAAGACCAATTGTTATTTCAGGAATCGGTTCGTGAATTCTTAGTTAACGAAATTACAGCCGACAGCATTCGTGCCTTATGGACGACCGATAGTGGTCGTTCAGATGCCCTTTGGCAGCAATTAACGGAACTGGGTTTAACGGCCATGACGGTGCCAGAATCCATGGGTGGTTTAGGCATGACATGCTTAGATTTCATTTTAATCGCCCAAGAATGCGGTTATGTGGCTTTGCCTGCGCCTTTAGTGCACGTTGCGTTAGTGGCTGTCCCTTTGTTGATGCAGCTCAGTGGAGATGTCGGCGGGGCACTCAAGCAACATTGGTTACCGGCTATTGCTGAAGGACGAGCAAAAGTCATGATTGGCCTTGAACAGAATGAATTAGTTGAAGATGCTCATACGGCCGACTTATTAATACTTCAGAAAGGCCAGTCGCTTTTTGCTGTAACCGCGAATCAATTTAGTTACACATTTAATGAATCAGTTGACCCAAGTCGAAAGCTCTTTACGGTTGAGTGGGATGAGTCCAATGCAACTTTAATTGCAGACGGTGAGGCGGCCCAGCAATTGATCAATGATGCAATGAATCGCGGGGCCTTAGGCGTGTCGGCTGAATCGTTAGGTCTTTCGCAGCGAATGGTTGATATGGCGGTGAGTTACACAACTGATAGGCAGCAGTTCGGTAAACCGATAGGCAGCTTTCAGGCGGTTAAACACTTAATGGCTAATGTGGCAGTGAAGTTAGAGTTTGCAAAAACACCGGTTTATAAAGCGGCTTATGCGGTATCAGAACAATTATCATCCGCTAATGTTAATGTAAGCCACGCTAAGCTAGCTGCAACAGAAGTGGCTCAGCTAGCGGCAAGGAATAGCATGCAGTGTCATGGTGCGATGGGTTATACCTGGGAAGTTGATTTACAAATTTTTATGAAAAAAGCTTGGGTTTACAACAATGGCTGGGGAGTTGTTTCTTGGCATCAATCTCGTGTCAGTGATTTTGTGTTTGCCGACCAAGCGGCCATTGGCGCCGGAAATACTTTTGTCGCTTAACGATTTATGTTTGGAGAGTAACCATGCCTGAAGCTTATATTGTTGATGCGCTTCGCAGCCCAACGGGTCGAAGAAAGGGCGGTCTTGCGCATGTTCACGCTGCTGATTTAGGTGCTCATGTGATTAAAGCCATTGTTGAGCGAAATGCTATTCCAGCGGAAGACTATGACGATGTTATTTTTGGTAGCGTCGATACTATTGGTCCATTAGCGGGTGATATTGCTCGAACTTGCTGGTTGGTCGCGGGTCTTCCCGACTGTGTGCCCGGCACGACTATTGACCGTCAGTGCGGTTCTTCTCAGCAAGCGGTTCATTTTGCGGCACAAGCCGTGATGAGCGGCACACAGGATGTTGTCCTTGCTGGCGGTGTTCAAACGATGACGCAAATTCCCATTAGTTCTGCGATGACAGCTGCAGAACCGATGGGTTTTAGTGATCCTTTTACCGGTTCTAAGGGTTGGGTTGAACGCTATGGTGATGTTCCGCCAACGCAGTTTAATTCTGCACAAATGATTGCTGATAAATGGAACATCTCCAGACAAGAGCTTGAAGCCTTTTCATTAGAGTCGCACACGCGTGCTTTGCAAGCCATTGCTGAAGGTCGTTTCGATCGCGAAATCGTGCCTCTAGAAGGGGTGGCTCAAGATGAGACTCCGCGTCAAAGTAGCTTAGAAAAAATGGCTGAATTAGATTATTTATTTGGTTGCGATAAAGTGACGGCGGCGGTTTCTAGTCAGACTTGTGACGCCAGTAGCGCAGTATTAATCGTTTCAGAAGCGGCTTTGAAAAAATATAATTTGACTCCGCGTGCTCGCATTCACCATATGAGTGTTCGGGCAGATGATCCTATTTGGATGTTAACTGCGCCGATTGCGGCCACCGAATACGCTTTAGATAAAGCCGGTATGACGCTAGCCGATATTGATTTAGTTGAAATTAATGAGGCCTTCGCCTCCGTTGTCTTAGCGTGGCTTAAAGAAACCGGTTATGACCATGCGAAAACAAATGTCAATGGTGGTGCGATTGCGCTGGGCCATCCATTAGGCGCCTCTGGCTCTAAATTGATGACAACGTTATTGCATGAATTAGAACGCACCGGTGGGCGGTATGGTTTACAAACGATGTGTGAGGGCGGTGGTCAAGCGAATGTTACTATTATTGAGCGTCTTTAACGCCATAAGCTAGTTGATAAAATCAAAGGAGATAAGCATGTCATTAGAAGAGAAAATCACAGCCGCTGTGAATACCTACATTGATGCCTTTCAAACTTCTGACCTTGAAGCAATTATGGGTTTATATGCTGAAGACTGTTCAGTTGAGGACCCTGTTGGCTCACCGCCTAAACAGGGATACGATGAAGTTAAAGCATTTTACACCTCAGCGCTAGAAATGAACGTCAAATTGCAGCTTGAATCTGAAATTCGCATCGCTGGTAATGAAGCTGCCTTTGCGTTTACTGGCGAAGTCGATACGGGCAATGGCATTATGACCTTCAGGCCTATTGATGTTATGGCGTTTAATGATGACGGTAAAGTTACTTCAATGCGTGCTTTTTTTGGGCCAACCAACTCGGGTATGAAGGACTAGTTATGGCTAATGAGCAAGCAATTATCAATATTCAAGCGCTGACTGCGCGTTATGCTGAGGCAGCAGATCGTCGTGACGTAAACTTATTGCTTTCAACGGTTACTGCTGACGCCGAGGTGGTTATGCCAGGTTCTGCGATGAAGGGCCATGAAGTTTTATCGGGCATACCTGCAATTCTTGATAGCATGTTTGAAAAAACTCAGCATAAGATTTTCAACCAAACGTTATCCATTAACGGTAATCGAGCTGAAGGCGAGACTTATTGCACGGCAAGTCATTTACGGGTCAAAGAAGACGGTACCAGAGAGGTAGAAGATTGGGCAATACGCTATCAAGATCGATTGGTCTGTGTCGATGCTGTGTGGTTATTTGAGCGTAGAGAATTAGTTGTCGACTGGGTTGAGATTCGCCCTGCGATGTTATTTGGCGAGCAGTTTGCCTAACCGATTAAGTGAAATATTGTTGAAGCTTTTCACAGTGATAATCAAATATATTTTTATGGGAGTTCTTTCATGTCAGGTATTTGTCAGTCAAGGGTCGTTATTATTACCGGCGCCGGAGGTGGTTTAGGAGCGGCTCATGCAAAGGAGTTCGCAAATGAAGGAGCCAGTGTAGTTGTTAATGATATTAATCAGCAAGCGGCGGCTGCTGTCGTGGAAGAAATCGTTGCCAGTGGTGGGAAGGCCGTTGCTAATCACAGTGATATTACCAATTATGATGACGCGCAAAATGCGGTGACACAAGCGATTGAGGTATTTGGTGGCCTAGATATTGTCGTCAATAATGCTGGAATTAATCGCGATAGAATGTTTGCTTCTTTGTCTGAAGCTGAGTGGGACGCTATTATGGCTGTGCACTTGAAAGGGCACTTTTGCATTAGTTCACACGCTGTTCAGTATTGGCGAGCTCAATTTAAAGCGGGTAATCCGGTTAGCGCACGAATTATCAACACAACTTCAGGGGCGGGTTTGCAAGGTTCGGTCGGTCAATCCAATTACGCGGCAGCCAAAGCGGGCATTGCTGCTCTGACCTTGAATCAAGCCGCTGAATTAGGCCGCTACGGTATTACTGCTAATGCAGTTGCTCCTGCGGCTCGAACGGCGATGACAACCGCTGTTGAATCAATGGCAACTCGGATGGCTAAACCAGAGGATGGGAGCTTTGATTATTGGGCTGCAGACAATGTCTCGCCATTAATTGTCTGGTTGGGCTCTGAGCAGGGGGGCGCGGTAACAGGCCGTATATTCGAGGCTGAGGGCGGTAAAATATCCATTGCTGATGGATGGCGTTCAACTGAATCGGTTGATAAAGGTGACCGCTGGCAGGCTGCAGAAATTGGTTCTGCTATTGACGAATTACTGGCAAAAGAAGTGCCAGCACAAAAAGTTTATGGAAGTTAGATAATTTAGCCGTGTATTAGAGGGATAGACCTTGGATTTTGCATTAACTGAAGAGCAAGAAATGATTCGTGAGTCGGCAGAAAGCTTTTTAGCTGATGTTTCCTCAAGTCAAGCCGTACGCAAAGCAATGATGACAGAGCAGGGCTACGATGACGAAGTTTGGCAGCGTATTTGTGAAGAGATGGTTTGGCCCGCGCTTCATATTCCTGAGATTTATGGGGGTATGGGTCTCGGTTATGTTGAGCTGGCAGTATTGTTAGAAAAAATGGGTAAGTATTTGCTTTGTTCACCGTACTTTTCTACAGTTTGTTTGGGTGTCAATGCATTATTGGTCGCCGGTAATGATGAGCAAAAGCAAGCTTATTTGCCGCAAATTGTCGAAGGTAAATTAAAAGCAACTTTAGCTTACACCGGCATGAACGGTCGCTGGGACGCCCATGCAGTGCAAGCGACTTACCAAACAACATCGTCAGGTTTTGAATTAAACGGTCAGTTGCGATTTGTGCCTGATGGACACATTGCAGATTTATTAATCGTTGCTGCCCGTAAAGAGGGAAGCCAGTGCGAAGATGGCATTGCTTTATTCGCGGTGCCTGCCACGACCCAAGGTATTTCACGTCAATGGCTGCCAACCATGGATCAAACGCGCAAACAAGCTGAGATCACATTGCATGGCGTGGTGCTAGATCAAAGTACAATGATGGTTGATGAGAATGAGGGTTGGTCGAAGCTGTCAACCATTATTCAATTAGCGCAAATAGCGGTTGCCGCGGAACAAATGGGAGGCGCACAGAAGACGCTCGATATGGCGGTTGACTATACTCAAGAACGGGAGCAGTTCGGTCGCAAAATCGCTAGCTATCAGGCAATTAAACACAAGGCTGCTGACATGATGTTGAAGGCAGAGGTTGCTCGCTCTGCGGTTTATTATGCGGCGTGTGTTGGGCAAGAAGTGATATCTGAAGACGGTGATCCGGTGCTAATTGATGACCTCCCTCAAGCGGCAAGTATGGCTAAAGCGTACTGTTCAGATGCCTTCTTTTTTAATGCCGGTAATGCGATACAGTTTTTTGGCGGCGTTGGTTTTACTTGGGAATACGACTGTCATTTGTATTTTAAGCGAGCTAAATCTACAGAAACTTTTTTAGGCAATGCGAGTTATCATCGAGAGTTAATTGCTAAGCAGCTTCTCGATGCCGATGGAGATGTATCATGAAACTTCAATTTAGTGCAGAGGATGAGCTGTTTCGGGGTGAAATTTCATCATGGTTGGCTGACAATCTGACGGGCGAATTTGAAAAAATTCGTTATCGTGGTGGGCCGAGTGATGAACACATGTATCCTGCTGAACGTCATGAGTGGGAAAAGAAGCTAGCGGCTGGCGGCTGGACCTGTATTGGTTGGCCTGAAGAATTTGGTGGCAAGAATGCAACTATAGAGCAGCAGGTGATCTTTCATGAAGAATATGCTCGTGTTGGCGGGCCCGGTCGAATGGGTCACATTGGCGAGGGGCTAACAGGCCCAACTATTATTGCTTATGGTACCGATGAACAAAAACAAAAATATTTGCCGACTATTTTAGATGGCACGGAGTTATGGTGTCAGGGTTACTCTGAGCCATCTGCGGGCTCAGATTTAGCGGCAGTCAAAACCAAGGCAGTACTTGATGGAACACTAAAAAAGTGGCGTATCAGCGGCCAAAAAGTGTGGACATCTTTAGCCCATGAATCAGACTGGTGCTTTGTTGTTGCTAGAACGGATCCTCAGTCAAACAGGCATAAGGGACTTGGTTTCTTTTTAGTGAAAATGGACCAGCCAGGGGTTGAAGTTCGACCGATTGAACAATTGACGGGTACCTCCGAGTTTAATGAAGTGTTTTTTGATGAGGCGATAGCTGAAGATATTTTGGGTCAGCCTGGTGAAGGTTGGACGATAGCTATGGCATTGCTTGGGTTTGAACGAGGAGTCTCTACGCTCGGCCAACAAATGTTGTTTCAAAATGAATTAGACACAATCGTTAAGGTGGCTAAAAGTAATGGTGCCGGCCATGACCCTGCCTTACGTCAGCGTATTGCCGAGGCGCATACGGGTCTTCGATTAATGCGTTATAACGCAATGCGCATGCTATCAGATCCCACTAGCGGTGATTTAGATAAGTCGGCTTTAGTGTATAAACTGCATTGGGCCAGTTGGCATCGTAATTTAGGTAAACTAGCAATGGACGTCTTGGGGCCAGAGTCTGAAATCTGTGAGTCAGGGCCGTATGACTTAACGCGTTTGCAGTCGATGTATTTGTTTACTCGCTCAGATACGATTTACGGCGGTACTAACCAGGTTCAGCGTAATATCATCGCTGAACGTGGGCTTGGTATGCCGCGAGAAGCCAAGGGTTGAATTATACATAGCTTTAATTTAAGAGGGTAAGTCATTGAATACCAACATTCCAGACTACGTTAAAGGGCATGATCTTTTAGCCGGAAAAACGGTTTTAATCACCGCAGCAGCCGGTGCAGGGATCGGTTTTGCCGCGGCAAAACGTGCTGCTGAAGAGGGTGCCGTTGCGGTTACTATCGCGGATATCCATGCAGGGCGACTGGCCAAGTCAGCGGACAAGCTAGAGCAGGAGACCGGTTTGCGGCCCTTCACTCAAATTTGCAACGTTACAGACGAAAACGATGTCCAGTCACTGATTAAGCAAGCAATTGAAAACATGGGGCATATCGATGTATTAATAAACAACGCTGGTTTAGGCGGTTCAACGTTAGTCGTTGATATGGAAGACGATGAGTGGCATCGCGTAATGGATGTAACGTTAACAGGAACCATGCGTATGACTCGCGCTGCGTTAAAGCATATGCAACCCAGAGGCAAAGGCGTTATTGTTAACAATGCCTCTGTGCTGGGTTGGCGTGCGCAGACAGAACAAGCCCATTATGCCGCAGCAAAGGCCGGTGTCATGGCGTTAACTCGCTGCTCGGCTTTAGAAGCGGCAGAGTATGGCGTTCGCATTAATGCAGTCTCACCCAGTATTGCGGTGCATGACTTCTTGAAGAAAACCTCCTCAGAAGAGTTGCTCAATGATCTAGTGAAAAATGAAGCCTTTGGTCGCGGCGCCGAAGTGTGGGAAGTCGCTAATGTTATGATGTTCTTAGCGAGTGATTATTCGTCTTATATGACCGGTGAAATTGTCAGCTGTTCATCACAACGAAGTTAATAAAGACTTACGTTATTATTCATACCTTTATTTTAAACAATCAATTTTGGAGATTACACTATGCGTGAAGCTGTTATCGTTTCTACGGCAAGAACGGCCTTGGCAAAATCTTTTCGAGGCAGTTTTAATGATACTGAAGCCCCAGCAATGGGCGGCCACTGTGTCAAAGCGGTGATTGAAAAAGCGGGTATTGATCCAGCAATGGTTGATGACTGTATTTTTGGTGCAGCTGCTCAGCAAGGCACACAGTCTTATAATCTAGGACGGTTATGCGCGATAGTCGGCGGTTTACCTGACACAACTGCGGGCATGGCTATAGAGAGACAATGCTCATCTGGCTTAATGTCAATTGCTACGGCTGCTAAAAGTATTATGTGTGACGAATACGATGTGGCCGTTGCTGGTGGCGTTGAATCCATCTCGTTGACTCAAAATAAGCATAAAAACACCTATCGCAGTCAATCTGCTGCAGCCATTTCGGTTGACCCAACTGCCTACATGCCGATGCTAGAAACGGCTGAAGTGGTTTCTGAGCGTTACGGTATCTCTCGTGATCTACAAGATGAATACAGCTTTCAAAGTCAGCAACGCACCGCTGCCGCTCAAGACAACGGTATCTTTGATAACGAAATTGTGCCGATGCAAGCCGTTAAAGCAGTATTTAATCGTGAGACAAAAGAAACCACTTATGAAACAGTCACCGTCAATAAAGATGAGTGCAATCGACCTTCAACGACCCTCGAGGGTTTGCAAGGCTTAGGCCCTGTTTGGAAAGATGGTCAGTGGGTTAAAGAGGGGCGTTTTATAACGGCAGGCAATTCATCGCAGTTGTCAGATGGCGCATCGGCGTCGCTTATTATGGAGGCAAGCATGGCTAAAGCTCAAGGCTTGTCGCCTTTGGGTTATTATCGTGGTATTTCTGTTGCTGGCTGCAAGTCAGATGAAATGGGTATAGGGCCCGTCTTCGCGGTCCCGAAGTTACTTGCACGACACGGTCTGACAATCGCCGATATCGGTGTTTGGGAATTAAATGAAGCATTCGCTTGTCAGGTGATTTATTGCCGTGATCAGCTGGGCATCGACAATGATAAATTAAATATCAATGGTGGCGCGATTTCTATCGGTCACCCTTTTGGTATGAGCGGGGCTAGAATGGTTGGCCATGCGTTACTAGAAGCTAAACGACGTGGCGAAAGATACGCTGTGGTCACTATGTGTATTGGTGGGGGCATGGGCGCAGCAGGCTTATTTGAGGTCGCTTAAATTTAAACGTCAATTGTTCTATACTAAAAAGGTCGGCCTATGCCGACCTTTTTCATAAGTTTGTAATCACATATTTTTAAGAGGTTACCCAGTGGCAAAGGTGTTCGGTGCAATAATTGGTTTTTGGTTGTTTGGCAGTTTTTTTGGAGCCATGCTGGGTTATTTTGTGGCTGGATTTTTTAACAGCGGCTTACAGGCGAATATTCGTAGTGGCTATGATCTTCATAGTCAGAGCGGCGATATTTTCTTTACCACGGTTTTTTCACTCATGGGGCATATTGCCAAAGCTGATGGTCGTGTCAGTCAAGACGAGGTAGACCAGACTGAGATCATGATGACGAAGCTAGGCGTTAGCGGTTCTAAGCGCGAGCAAGCCATTGAATGCTTTAAACAAGGGACGTCGGCTGATTTCGATATGATGGCGGTCCTGTCTCGTTTTTCTTCAGCTGTCCGCTTCAGGGCTGATTTAAAACGAAATTTATTGATGTTCTTGGTGGAAATGGCCATTGCAGATGATGAGTTTCATCCTAGTGAAGAAGCGATCTTACGAAGAGTAGCTCGGTCAATTGAGATTGAAATGCGTAGCTTTGAACGTATGGTTGAAATGCTCAAAGCTCAACGCAGCTTCGCAGGCGGTCAATCGGCCACGGGTGTGGATGATCTGGCGACAGCCTATAAAGCGATGGGCGTTGACGCATCAATAAATGATAAAGATCTGAAACGTGCTTATCGAAAGCTAATGAGTCAGCATCACCCCGATAAGATGATCGCAAAAGGCGTGCCTGCAGACATGGTGGCAATGGCAACAGAAAAAACGCAAGAAATTCAGGCAGCCTATGATTTAATAGAAAAGTCGAGAAAGTGAGTCCGACTGCCTGCCTTGATTGACGGTTACAGTAGTGATGTTATGTGCCAGTAAGTCTGATTGAGCTGTTCTCCCCAAATCAATGCTAACCAGCCAGCTGCCGCAAGATAAGGCCCAAAAGGGATGGGTTTGTCTTTGTCCTGGCGGCGAAAAATAATTAAACCGATTCCAATGATGGCGCCAACTAGCGATGATAGCAAAATAATCAATGGCAGTAATTGCCATCCCAGCCATGCCCCTATAGCGGCAAGAAGTTTGAAGTCGCCATAGCCCATGCCGTCCTTACCGGTAAATATCTTAAATAACCAAAATACACTCCATAGAGATAAGTAGCCAAAGACCGCGCCCCATAACGCACTGCCCACAGAAGTGAAGCCGCCAAAGTAATTAACGATCAAACCAAGCCAGATAAGTGGCAAGGTGATATTGTCAGGCAATAAGTAAGTGTCATAGTCTATGCCGCTCAGAGAGATAAGGCACCAGGTAAATATCAAGGCGGCGAATACGACCCAAATAGACGGCATAAAATGCCATGCAACAACGCCGCTCATCACTGCGGTGAGTAACTCTATGCATGGGTAGCGAAAAGAAATGGCGACCTTGCAGTTTGCACATTTCCCTTTAAGTAATAAAAAGCTTACTAATGGAATATTCTGCCATGGTTTGATTTTACTCATGCATGCCGAGCAATGTGAGCCTGGGAACGATAAGTTGAATGGCTCAGTATCGGTCTCTTGATCCGCAACGTTTTGCGTACGTTGTTCAATCGCTAATTGCCATTCTCTTTCTAGCATGACAGGTAGTCGATAGATAACGACATTTAAAAAACTACCAACCAGCAAGCCCAGTAAAGAGAAGCAGAGGATGAAAAGTTCGGTATGACTGGTCATTAGTTGAGTTATTTGCTGCATGAATGATTGAGCTCCTAAAAACTGTGTTTAAACAACTGCTCCAAGTTTGAAAATAGGGAGGTACATGGCGATCATAAGGCCACCGATAATAATACCCAAAACGGACATAATAAAGGGTTCGAGCAACGATGTTAAGCCATCGACTGAATTATCAACCTGCTGCTCATAATTGCTAGCTACTTTTGCCAGCATTTCATCAAGCGTGCCTGACTCCTCGCCAATCGCTACCATTTGGACCAGCATGCTAGGAAATAACCGGGTCATATAAATAGCTTGGTTTAATGTTTGACCACCGATCACTTCGCCAGCGATGTCTTTAATGGCTTGCCGATAAACATGATTGCCTGCTGTTTCAGCAACCGTTTCTAAAGAATCCACTAGAGAGACGCCCGCAGCGAAGGTTGTAGAAAGTGTACGGGCAAAACGTGCAACAATCGTTTGCTTGATAATATTGCCAACAACAGGGATTCGCAACAGTAATTGGTCTTTTGCAGTGGCCATCTTGTCGGAACGAGCAACTATTGTTTTAGCCGTTAAAATTGCAACAGCAATAAAAAGTATAAGCACAACGATGTTGGCTTGAGTCCATTCTGATAATTGCATGACATACTGTGTAAAAGCAGGCAGTTCCGCATCAAAGCTACTAAAGGTTTGTGCAAATTGTGGAACAACTTTGATTAAAAGAATGCCCGTGACTACGAACGAAACGGCAATGACAGCGATAGGATAGCTTAAGGCTTTTTTGACTTTGGACTTAAGTGCTTCAGTTTTTTCTTTGTAAGTGGCTAATCGATCTAACATCGTGTCTAAAGTTCCTGATTGCTCGCCTGCATTGACTAGATTGCAGAATAAGTTATCGAACTGTTTTGGATGTTTAGCTAATGCTACGGCGAGACTCGAACCTGCACTTATTTCGTTTTTGACATTGGCAATAACTTTTTCCATAGAGTTGTTTTCGAGGCCTTCCCCAATGATATCAAAGGCTTTAACTATTGGCACACCAGCTTTAACCATGGTGGCGAGTTGGCGAGTGAAAAGTGTCACGTCGATGGCTCTAATAGGCTTTTTATTGAAATTCATTAGCGACGTTGGTTTGCGTTGAATGCGCTTGACTATAATGCCTTTTTTACTCAGTTGTACACGCACCATAATGTGGCTTTCGGCATTAATTTCGCCCGACTGCGCTCTCCCTGTCGAGTCTTTTCCTTGCCATCGAAAGGCGACTTGCTTATTTTTAGCGTGTGTCCCCATGGTTTCATATAGCCTTATAGTGTGCGTAAGCGTTGTATGTCATATGACTCGATTGATTTCTTCTAGACTGGTAAGTCCTGCCGCGACTTTAATTAATGCCGATTGACGAAGGTTTTTGTAACCGAGTTCGTTAGCCGCACAAGCCAGTGTTAGTGCATTGCTTTTAGACATAATGATTGCTTGTAACTCAGGCGTTATTTTGACAACTTCATAGATACCGACTCTTCCTTTGTAGCCATCGATGCATTTATGACAGCTAACGGCCTCTTTAATAGTGGCTGTGTTAATTTGTGTTGCAGAGAAACCCTGGTCTATTAGTGATTGCTCAGGCAGATGAACGGTTTTCGAACAATGTTCGCACAGTCGTCTAGCGAGCCGTTGAGCAATGACTAAGCTCAACGCTGTCGCTACGTTATACGAGGGTATGCCCATGTTCAGTAATCGTGAGATGGTTTCTGCTGCGCTGTTGGTGTGTAACGTTGACATAACTAAATGCCCTGTTTGTGCCGCCTTCATGGCCATTTCAGCCGTTTCAATATCTCTGATTTCACCGACCATAATGACATCAGGGTCCTGTCTAAGAAAAGAGCGCAATGCTTCGGCAAACGTCAATCCTATCTTACTGGAGACGTGGACTTGGTTGATCCCCTCCATGTTGATTTCAACGGGGTCCTCTGCACTGGAAATATTTCTTCTGTCGTCGTTGAGAATATTCAAACCGCTGTAGAGCGAGACGGTTTTTCCGCTCCCTGTTGGTCCCGTTACAAGTATTAATCCTTGGCTGCTCTGCAACGCTTGCAGGTAAAGTTCTTTTTGATCATCTTCATAGCCTAGCTTATCGATTCCCATGCTAGCACTGGTTGGATCGAGTATTCGTAAAACAATTTTTTCGCCATATAAAGTCGGCAGCGAGTTAACTCGAAAATCGATTGCGCGAGTTTTTGAAAGTTTCATTTTAATTCGACCATCCTGCGGCAGTCGGCGTTCTGATATGTCCATTTGGGACATGACTTTAATTCTGGCTGCGAGCCTGGGTGCTAGACTAATAGGGGGCCTATTTATTTCTTTAAGGATTCCGTCGGTTCTGAATCGAATACGATAATGTTTTTCATAGGGTTCAAAATGTATATCGGATGCTCCTTGAGTAATGGCGTCAATTAGTACTTTATTGATAAAACGGACAATGGGTGTCTCATCAATAGGTTTTTCATTGTTATGGTCTAGCTCGTCTTTTTCTTCATCGATGACTTCAATATCAAAATCCGCGAGGTTGCTTCCCTCAAGATCTGATAGCTGTTGATTGAAATTATTGTCTTGTTCAAGGTGTTGCTTTATTGCACTTTCAAGTTTTTTATGTTCAACCAGCACTGTTTCTGTTACGAGGCCTGTATGAAATTTGATTTCTTCTTGAGCTCTCAAATTACTGGGGTCAGACACTGCGATAAATAAACGATTTCCCCGTTGGTATAACGGCATAAATTGATGTTCGACAATCAATTGATGACTGATAATATCTTTCGGCAAGGTGTTTTGATTGAGCGCATCAATATCAAATAACGGTATTGAGAATTCGTCGGCCAGTGCTCGCGCAATAATGGATTGATCGGCAAGGTCATTCACTATTAAGTAGCGCACCAGTGAGGTTTTTTTTTGTTTAGCTGCCTGACAATACTCCTGCGCCTCATTGAGTGTAAGAATATTGTCTAGAATTAACTTTTTTGCAATTCCTGACAGAGGTTCCATTGATTGGCTTAACATGGTAATTATTCGTCCTTTATATTAAATCGTTAGAGAAATTTTTCTGTAGAGCCGCTTTTATTTTGCGTTTATCACCTGGGTATTGTTTTTTGATTTTGTAAAAAAAAACATTTATCACTTGAGTTTCCAGCATGATAAGACTAGCTTATTTTGAGTCAATCCATGGATTCTGGCGTCAAGTAGCACTGGTTTTATTGGTTTTTTTTGCGCTTGTTCACAGTAATTATAAAGTTGTATCGACCAGTCCACATTTGCTTTTGAAAGCTGAGCATTATTGAAAAAATAAAGATACATTTTAAATGTAAAACTTATAAATCACAGTGAGTCAGCAAGCAGCAGACTTTTATTACATCGATAATCCAGCAAGGGGATCCAATATGCACATAACAGCCAACAAAAAACCAACCAGCACATGTTTAGCTCGTCAAGCACGAGCTGAATCAGGCTTCACGTTAATAGAGCTAATGATAGTTGTCGCTATTATTGGCATCTTGTCTGCTGTGGCACTGCCAGCGTATTCTGATTACCAGCAACGCTCTAAATTAGGCGGTGCGGTGAGTGGAGTGGCTGCGTATAAAACAGCCGTAGGCTTGTGTATTACAGAGTTAGGTTCGGTATCAGGTTGTGATCATGGCACTAACGGCATTGGTGCGGCCATCAGCACTTCAGGCACGATTGCTTATGTGAAATCAATTTCAGTCACAAACGGTGTCATCAGTTTAACAACGTCAGCTATTGACTCATCAGGCAGTGATTTAGCCTTGGCTTTCACACCAGTTGTTAATGCCAATCAAGCTATCCAATGGAGTCTGTCTGGAACGGGCTGCACGACAGAAGGTCGAAGCATCCGATGTTCTGGAGTATAGGCGGTCAGGTCGAATGAGCTAGCTATTCGGTCTCAGCGCAACTAAAACCGCTGCCTCTGTTATAAGGGAGTGGTTTTTTAGTTGTTAAATCGCATTGATAGATCAATGGCTTTCACGTGTTTAGTCAGTGCTCCAATTGAAATATAATCAACGCCAGTTTCAGCAAGGGAGACTAGGTTTTTAGCGCTGACATTGCCTGATGCTTCTAATTTTGCTCGACCTCTATTCTTTTCGACAGCTGAACGCAGTTCAGCAATAGAGAAATTATCAAGCATGACAATGTCCGCATTGCCCTCTAGGGCCAAGGTGAGTTCCTCAAGCGATTCAACTTCTATTTCGACCGGTATTTCTGGATGATTTTTTTTTGCTTGACCAATAGCAAGGCCAATAGAACCGCAGGCGGCGATGTGGTTTTCTTTGATAAGAAAGGCATCGTATAAGCCAATCCTATGGTTGTAACACCCGCCGCAACTGACCGCATACTTTTGAGCGGTTCTTAATCCAGGTATGGTTTTTCGAGTATCCAATAACTTCACCTGATGGTGTTGCACCAACTGCGCATATTGATCACAAATAGTCGCCGTGCCTGAGAGGAGTTGTAAGAAATTGAGTGCTGTGCGCTCCCCCGTGAGTAGATGCCGAGCCGATCCTGCTACGGTGAAAAGTGTCTGATCAGCTATGACCCTATCGCCATCATTAACCGACCAATGAATACTGAGTTCAGGGTCTATTTGTCTGAACGTTTCATTAACCCATTCGCTACCCGCAATGACCGCTGCTTCACGCGTAATAACGGTTGCTAGATAGGTCTCATGCTTACCAACGAGTTGAGCTGTAATATCGCCAGAGCCAACATCTTCAAGTAATGCCGTTTTAACCGACCGCTGGATATCTTCAGTGAGTTTCTTTTCATCGAGCATAAAGTAGTGTCTTTGTGTGATGGATGAATAGGCGATATTTTTTCTATTACTGTTTTGTTCGTGGACCCATGATAATGATTAATAGAAATGATTGCTAGCTATGTGAGGCAAGAGACCATTATGATCAATGCGTTTGGTTTTTCTGTTATTTTGACTTCATTGCCGCAGTATTAATTGACCGTTACGCTGGCTGAACTCAATCTGGGAGAGAGCACTCATCCCCAGTAATATTTTGCCTATGCCGTTCATGCCTGGATTAATCTCTGCGTCAACATTTGTCAGCGTAATCTCGCCCAGTTCAAGCATTGCAATCGTTGTTTGGTAAGTTTCGACGGGACCATTGGCCGTGTAAGATAGCCCTTTTTTACCTGGCCTTAGGTGCAGTGAATGGGCTATATCTGCCGGGACAGCGACCCTCGTTGCGCCTGTGTCAATGAGTAAGGCCGTGTCTACTCCGTTGACTTTACCGGTTAATACAAAGTGTTGTTGACGATTAGCGTTCAAGACTAAGCTACTCCTATCATCTATCTGCACCATTTCAGGGTTTCGATTAGGGTTTACGTGTGTGATGAGTACATCTTGAAAATACAGAGCCAGCATGCCCAGCAGCAATAGCCAGGCGACCACTGTCATGGCTAGTCCGATGGCACTGGCCTCGTGATGGGGTTTGTTCGGTTCGTTTTCCATTCGTTTCCCTGCATAAATGCGTGCATCCTGACTTTATTTTAACCAGCGTAAGGCTCAGGAGGTGCCAGCGGCATCAAATGTTGCGTGAATCGTGTTAAATCCATTAACTGCACATTATGAAAGCAATTATTTTGCTTATCTACTGTTTTTGTTACACGCGCATCACGTTATGATAAATACTTATGCATTCAAATGTAATCATTCACTGGAATACAATAAAAATGACTGATCCTCGGCAAGTTTCCTCGTCATCATTGTCCCCAACGGCAAGATTTTCTGTGATAGACGGATGGCTTGATGGGGTAAAACGTATCGATTCGCCGAATTTCGATGAGCGATCGACGGCATCAGTGGTGGATTTATTGGTTATTCACTGCATTGCTTTGCCTCCGAACCAGTTCGGTGGCAAAGGTATAGAGCAGTTATTTACCAATCAATTAGACCCTGAAGACGATCCTTATTACCATGAGATCGCTGATCTTAAGGTTTCGGCGCATGTGCTGATTCGGCGAACAGGGGAGGTGATTCAATTTGTCAGTTTTAATCAACGCGCTTGGCATGCCGGAGAATCAAATTACCAAGGTCGTATTGCCTGCAATGATTTTAGCATCGGTATCGAGTTAGAGGGGACGGATAAAGATGCGTATGAGGTCATTCAGTACCAAGCATTGGCCACTGTAATCGCTTCGCTGATGACTCATTACCCGGCCCTCAATGTCGATCGTATCGTGGGCCATGAAACCATCGCTGCGGGCCGAAAGACAGATCCAGGGCAGGGTTTTGATTGGCATTTCTTTCAGTCAGAATTAGCCGTTTCTTCCGGTCAATCGCGTTTATGAGCATTTCCATGACACCGTTCCTATTCAGGGTGAAAGTACTATGTATCTAATAACGCTTGTTTTGACGTGGCTGGTTATTCAGGTTTGGGGCGGTGTTTCGGTTATACAAAGAGATGACCTTCAGCACCGCTGGTTCCAGCTCTTTTTTAAATATATTCCGAACGGTTTGCCCTCAACGGTTTCGAATGTGCTTGCATTGTTATTGCCGGTTCTACTGCTAGTGTTCATTTTATCTCTATTAGGCGATAGCTTAGCAAGCATCCCCATGTTTTTTCTTACTCTGACAGTTTTATTATTTGCTCTCGGCAGAGGCGATGTGATGAGTCGCCTGCACGCTTTTTGTTTTTCTATCAATGATGAAGAGACCTCCGTTATTGTGGCGGCTAAGCGTTACTATGGCCTGGAGGCAGAGCCTGATCATCTTGCTATCAAGATTTATCAACGTGTAGCCTATCAGCTCTATGAGCGATGGTTTGCGGTTGTTCTGTGGTTTTTGATAGTAGGCGCTCCAGGCGCTTTGTTTTATCGCATTTGCCAGTGCGCTTCTGATGCTAAAACAACAGACGCCAGTCCATCGATGCTTGAAGCAATCACGGTGTCCGAATCGCAAGACCAGCAGACGTTTTATTTATCTCTGCGAGAGGATGCTGGGCTCATCATGGCTATCATGGATTGGCTGCCTGCTAGATTATGGGTATTAATATTAGGCGTAGCCAGTTATTTTGGCACCAGTTTAGAATTATTAAGCGCTCGTTTTTTTGATCGCATTAGTGCGAGAAAATTGTTCACCGAATTCTTTCTTGCAGAACTCACTGCCGCTCAGCGCGCCGGTGATGCCGTTGATCTGTCCGTTGGCCGAGTGATTCAGAAAAAAGTAAAAGCTATTGAGCAGATTAGCCAGCGGGCAATGCTTTGTGCATTAATATTTTTTTTGGCGATTTTACTATTAACGAGCTAAGGTGATTTGTCGCCATTATACGCACGCGTCTGAAGGCGCTTTAAACGGTATTCGTCTTTTGAGATCATTTTCACCCTTGTTGAGACGGGGTCTGCCGACGGCTATTAACATCCGCAGGTTTGCATAAGGAACTTTTATTTTTGAGCAACTAGGCGGCTTTGATGCCAGCAATAGTCCGCTCAAATTGGGCATTTCGAAATCGTTTTAAAAGGGGTATGAGATGGAAAATCTTTTCACTTTATTGTTTTTTTTATTTGTAGCTTTAGCGCTCTTGGTTTTTATTTTAGGCCGCTTTGCTAAGCCGATGACTGACGATCAAACGGCCAGCTTTTCGCGATGGATCATCCCATTATTATTTTTATTATTAGTGATACAAATTATTCGTCATTATTTTTTTTAATGCGCTCAAAGGCACGTAGTAATAATTAACCAGTGATCACTTAGGAGGGTATTTTTTGGAGGATTTAATCCGCTCGCCAGCGATTAAGCTATTTGTCACCCGTTGTTCGAAGATTCAAGAGGCCGATTTAGTGGCTTATAGGCAGATACTTAGCGAGGACGAGTTGACGCGTAACAAGCGGTTTCGCTTTGCTCCTGACCGCCAACGTGATCTGATCAGTCGAGCATTGTTGCGGACTGAGTTGGCCAACGTACTATCGTTGCCGGCGAAAAGCCTTGAGTTTGAAAAAAACGCTCACGGTAAGCCGAAATTAATCCCCTCGATTGATCCAACATCTGAGCCAGTTACCTTTAATGTTAGTCACGCTAATGACTGGGTCATATTGGCCGTTTCTTCAGCGTTAATTGGTGTCGATGTTGAATTTACGCCACGAAATAACGATGTTATGGCTGTCGCTGATCGTTATTTCTATGGAGCTGAACTTAAGGAATTACGTGCTTTTAGTCCTTCAGAACAAAGGGAGCGATTTTTTGACTATTGGACGTTAAAAGAGGCCTTCATGAAGGCGCGGGGTGAAGGCATTAGCTTAGGACTGTCAAACTTTGGTTTTTCTATTGCTTCGTCGAAAGCGATTAAAATAAGTATGTTGCCGTGTTTAAATGATCGGCCAGATGATTGGCAGTTTTGGTGCTTGACGCAAGAAGTTGACTACCGCCTATCGTTGGCACTTAAAAGCACTTTTCGTCCGAAGGTGACTTGTTATGACACCGTTCCTTTGCGCAGTAAAATAAAGTTAGCGTGGTCGTTAAACTAATTGCCAAGGCTTAACGTATGATTAGTCAAATGTATAAGCAGTTTAAAAAGGTCATTACCATGATAGATAAACGTATTTTAGTAGCGCCCGCGGATGCTTTGCCGGGCAGAAGTCGCCCACTGGACGTGCCTGAGTTGCATCATGTAAATCATCAACCCATGCTTGGCCGCGACGGGAAAATTCATATCCCTGAGGGCTATGAGCAGGCGATGTTTGGTCTGGGGTGCTTTTGGGGTGCAGAGCGAAAATTTTGGGAGTTATCGGGTGTTTACTTAACCGCTGTCGGTTATGCAGCAGGAGTGACGCCTAACCCCAGTTATGAAGAGGTTTGCAGTGGGCTTACAGGCCATAATGAAGTGGTCACTGTTATTTTTGACCCTGATTTAGTTAGCTATCATAAGTTATTGACGGTTTTTTGGGAAAGCCATAACCCCACCCAGGGCATGCGGCAAGGCAACGACCGAGGCACCCAGTACCGTTCAGGCATTTATACATTCACTGATCAGCAAGACACCGCTTTGGCCTCAATGTCGACATTTCAGCGTCAGGTAACCAATGCTGGGTTAGGTCAAATTACGACCGAAGTTATACAGGCGCCAATATTTTATTTCGCTGAAGGCTATCACCAACAGTATCTAGCTAAAAATCCTGGCGGTTATTGCGGTCTGGGTGGCATTGGCTTGACCTATCAGGACTAGTCATTGCTTAATAAGGCCAGCAGCATCGGTAGCACCGTTTCCACACGGTAGATACGCACTCCGATAGCAAGGCTTTGGCAGCCATTGTGTCGCAGTAATTCGACTTCATAGGGAATAAACCCTCCCTCGGGACCTATGACAATTACATGACCAGTTTGATCGGTGGTTAGCCCCCGATGCATTCGCTCGTTGAGCGTAATATCTGCATTGTAGGGATGTGCTAACAGGCAACGTTTATTTTTTCTAATATCATTCAGCCTATCTTCAACAAACGGTTTAAACCTAGAATGTAAGCTGACAGTTGGTAATTGAGTGTCTTTGCTTTGTTCTAAACCTAGCAATAACTGTTGATGAATATTATGAGGGCTTAATAATGGGCTCTGCCAAAAACTCTTTTCCACTCTAAAACTGTTGATAAAGTGCAGCTCTTTTATGCCACATTCGGCGCAAACGGCGATTAGGCGTTTGGCTACTTTTGGTCTGGGCAGTGCCATGACCACTGTAATCTGCAGTGGTTTTGGTGTCAGTGATGTGTCGTTGTTTAGGTTCGGCAAGAACTTCAGATGAACGGCAGTTCTTGCTGAATTAATATGAATAACTTCTGCACTGCCACGCTCGCCATTAAGAACGCCGGCATTCAGTATTGTCCCCGTCTTAGCCTGAAGGACCTGGCAAATGTGCTGAGCCCTTCTATCACTGAGCGTGGTACGGTTATCAGCCGTTAATTCTGACGAGTCGAGTAATAATAAGTTCACATTAATTGCCGACTGCCAGTTAATTGAAGGAAGTGGCGGTGTTTACCGGCCACCTTGGTTATGTTGTGGGTGCTAAACGTTGTTTAGTTTAGCACCCTGAGGCCAGAGCTGCTTCTCTGCCTAAATGACGCCGTTTAAAAAGACTGAGTGACGAGTATTTCACTTTTAAAAAATGCTATTAATTCATTGGCATCGCTTTGACTAAGAAAGTTGCCAATGTTGACTTGCTCGTCGTCGTTAATTAGTTGTAAACTTTGCGCCTCCCAGTCATGTTTCGGTGGTGTAGTGATCAGACGGGTAGCTTGTTTTTGCCAAACCCATTTTCCTCGCGGTCGATAGACTCCTTTTTCAATGATAAGTTGTTTATTGCTTATAATAATGACGTGTCGGTAGCTCAGTTTCCAAGAAACGTAGTACAGGGCTAAGCTTAAGGTGAGTACTTCAAGGCCAGCAAAAGGAAGCATTACCCAAGCACCGGCAATGATGGTGAATGCCATTGCAATTCCTATGCAAATGCCTCCCAGTGACCAGATGACGCGTTTATTACCGTCCCAATCGAGTGATCTGTCAGGCGATAAAATAAGCGTGGTAATTGTGTCATCGAGACTTTTCTTTTGGCTGACTTTTATCATGGTGAGTTGTTATCTGTCCGTTAATATAATTTTATTTAGCTTCTGTCAAAGTCGATAATCAAAATATCACCATTAGCTGGCGTAGGTTCTGGTAATTCCCAATCCCACACTTCATGACTGAAGTCTTTATCAAGCCTAGCGCAAAGATCGACAAACGGCTGTCGTTGCGGGTCAGCGATGATTGCTTTGCTGACACCGGCTTTTTTGGCACGTTTAAACAGGTTAAATAAAGTATTATTTAAACTGTCCCAGAAGCAAATGTCACCGCCAATAATGAGATCGTATTCTGATAGAGTTTTCACATCGAGTTGATCAAATGTTTTAACCAATGGTTTAATATAAACTTCATTCAAGCCCGCATGAGCCTGCAAATAGGGAAACACATCGGGGTCGGCATCAACGCCTGTGACATCGCAACCAAATGTCTTGCTGCAATAAATGGCGGTTAACCCCCAGCCGCAACCAATTTCAAGAATCTTAGCATTTTTCTTGGGTGGGTTGTCGTTTAGATAATCCATGAGTAAATAGCTTGAACTCCAAAATTTATCACCATGAATGGATGTAGGGCATTCCTTTTTAAGCTTTTTAATGACCGGATGTCTGGCGGTCATTAATTTGACGCCAAGCTCTTCTTGAATGGTCGGTTTGTTGTTGTGAGATTGTACTGGACTGCCTTTTTTCATAGTGTTTTTCATCTCGAAGCGGTATGTCAAGTTGATGGACTGATTGATCAGTGTCTACGGTTCTTTTACTAGCGCCTGCAAAGAGGGAGCAAAGCGAGATCGTTATTCACTAATTATAAAGCTTTTAAATCAATTAGATGAAAAAACTTGATGTGTTTAGGGAAAAAAAGCCTTTTTTGTGAATTACTTTGTGTCATCGTCAAAAAAATGTGGCTAGCTCAATGATACTCATGGCCATTAATGTTGAATTATCTTCATAAGTATATTGCTGGCAAGTATTGTTTAACGACGAGCAATCAAGTCAATACGATGAATGAGCAGCGGTTTGAATCATCGGTTGAGCTGATTATCGGCAGAAAATGCGTCGCATGTCGGCCTTATTTAACATAAGTGGCAACTGCTTAGTGAATGAAGCCATGATAAACTATTAACTGATCATTTAATCACTGACATGTTGATTTGCAGGCCTTATGTATAAGTTAATTCGCCCCTTATTGTTTTCTCTCGACCCTGAACGCGCTCATGATTTAACCTTGCGTGGTTTGCGCTTGGCCGGCGACAGTGGTTTAGCCGGTATGATGATGCCTGCTCGGGTTGATGACCCTACCGAACTTCTCGGTCTTCGCTTTCCTAATCGTGTTGGCCTGTCTGCGGGTCTGGATAAAAATGCCACGGCCATAAGAGGCATGGCTTCTCTGGGGTTTGGCTTTTTAGAAGTTGGTACTGTGACACCAATGCCGCAGGCTGGCAATCCAAAACCGCGAATGTTTCGCATAACGGAGCAGCAAGCGATTATTAACCGTATGGGTTTTAATAATGCTGGATTAGAAGCATTAATTGCTCGTGTAAAAGCGGTTCGTCAGGCCGGCATTGATTGCCCCCTTGGCATCAATATAGGCAAAAATAAACAGACCTTAGCGGCGGATGCGGTTAATGATTACTTACAGTGTTTAATTGCTGCGGCCCCATTTGCTGACTTCATCACCATTAATTTATCATCACCCAATACACCGGGATTGCGTGACTTGCAGTTTGGCGACGAATTGAGCGCCTTATTAACCAAGCTGACTCAGGCGCGGAGTGAGTTTGCTGAGCAGCAAGGCAAACGCGTTCCCTTGCTGGTTAAAATTGCCCCTGATATGGCTGATGTCGACTTATTGGCGGTGGCTGATCAGCTGGTTGAGCAGGGCATCGATGGAATCATTGCAACCAATACCACCATCGATAAGCGTTCCGTTGATGGCCACTTGCACGGGCAACAATCGGGCGGCTTGAGTGGGCAAGTACTCTTCGAGCGCTCAACCGAAGTGGTTGCAAAGCTTGCCAATCATCTGAACAAAGAAATTGCGATCATCGGTGTTGGCGGTATTCATTCGGGCGAGCAAGCCGCGGCTAAAATCGCGGCTGGCGCTGACCTGGTTCAAATTTACAGCGGTTTGATTTATCAAGGCCCTGGTCTTGTTCGTGATGCCGCTAAGGCTATTCGTTTTGCTAACAAGGCGGTTTAGATGAGTGTTTCTTTGCAGTCATATATCGCTACATGCCCAAAAGGCTTAGAGCATCAGTTGGGCTTAGAGCTGTTGCGGTTAGGAGCGGCAGAGATTCAGGAGTCGGTTGCTGCATGTTACTTCGATGCTGATTTGGCTGCCGCCTATGAGGTCTGTTTATGGTCGCGATTAGCGAACAGAGTAGCACTGGTTTTGTTGCGCAATAGAATTGACTCTGAACAATCGCTTTACGAGACGGTTACACATTTACCCTGGAGTGATTATTTTTCGCCTGATAAGACCTTATTGGTCGACTTCAACGGCACTTCTGCTGATATCCGAGATTCACGATTTGGTGCAAAACGCGTTAAAGATGCGATCAATGATAGTTTCTTAAGTAGCGTCAATCAGCGGTTAGTGATTGACGAAGAAAGGCCAGACATTTTGGTTTACGGGCGTTTATTTAATGGTCGCTTTACCTTGGCGCTGGATTTAGTCGGTGAGAGTTTGCATCAGCGAGGTTATCGAAGTAGAGGCGGGATGGCACCTTTAAAGGAGAACCTTGCAGCGGCGATTTTACTGCAAAGTGACTGGCCCGCTATATGCGAGGCGGGGGGGAGTTTTGTTGATCCTATGTGCGGTTCGGGCACGCTCTTAATTGAAGCTGCACTGATGGCGGCCAATATCCCGCCGACTTTTTTACGAACTCGGGGCCTGGTGGGTAATGGGCATTGGTGTCTGACTGAATTGTCTAATTTTGATCAAGACGTCTGGCAAGAGACGTTGAGTCGACAGTCTTTGGCGGCTGAAGAAGGCTGCAAACAACAGTCCATTACTCTGCTAGGCTTTGACATCGACTCGCGAACAGTCGCGTTGGCAAATGAGAATATTACTCTGGCAGGACTGGCTGATTGGCTTTCGGTCGAAATCAGTTCAGTTGCTGAATTGTCGTTGCCGGATGATCTTCAGCCTGGTTTATTGGTCGTGAACCCGCCTTATGGTGAGCGCTTGGGTGAGGTCGATGAATTGGTGCCGGTCTATCAGCAATTAGGTCGGTTGCTTAAGCAGTCTTGCATGGGTTGGCAAGCCAGCGTATTTACTGGCAACAAAGATTTAGGCTGGCAGACGGGATTACGTAGCTGGCGGCAGCATAAACTTTATAATGGTGCAATTGCCTGCCAAGTGCAGCGTTATCGTGTTGATGAAAAGAGTATTGCGGTTGATCTAACGGACCGAGGTAAAAAAGTTTTAACGATTGATGATTTGAGTGACAATGCTAAGATGTTAGCGAATCGTTTGATCAAAAATCGTCGTCGGTTGAAACCCTGGCTTAAGCAACAAAAAAATGCCTGTTTTCGAGTATATGATGCCGATTTGCCCGAATATGCGCTTGCGATTGATTGTTACGTTGCTCTCGAGAAATTAGCTGCCGATGCCAACGATGACCAGGGCCCTTATCCAGTAAAAAATCGAGGGGTGAGCCCGTATAAAAATATTCCTTCACCGCTTCCTAAGCGCATGCCGCTCGCTCTACCTGAGATGCATATTCATTTGCAGGAGTACGCCGCTCCAGCGACAATCGACGCAGGCTTGGCACGCAAACGAGTCAAAGATGCTGTTGCTGCTGTGTCGGCAGTGTTTGAATGCCCTCTTGAACGTATCTATCTTAAGCGACGAGAGCGTCAGCGTGGCAATAGTCAATACCAAAAGACGGATGCTCAAGATTCAGCGTTGGTCGTGTCAGAGCACGGTCATTTATTGAAGATTAATTTACAGCGTTATCTCGACAGCGGCTTGTTTCTAGATCATCGCCCTGTGCGTGTATTGATTGCCGATGAGGTCGCCGACAAACGCTTTCTTAATTTATTTAGTTACACGTGCTCTGCTTCAGTCTACGCCGCTAAAGCAGGTGCTAGCCAAAGTCTGAGCATTGATATGTCCAACAACTATCTAAATTGGGCGCGTCATAATTTTGCGCTTAATGACGTAGATGTTAATCAGCATCAATTACTTAGAGCTGATTGCAGTGAATGGCTTAAGACCGCGACGGACATGTTTGATTGTATATTACTTGACCCTCCGAGTTTCTCTAACTCAAAGCGTATGGAGCATACCTTGGATATTAGTCGTGACCACGTTGATCTCATTCAATTGGCAATGCGTCGCCTAACGGCAAAGGGTAGTCTATACTTCTCAAACAACAAGCGGGGTTTTAAGTTATCGGTGGAATTAAGCAGCCAATATTTGATTGATGATCTAACACGAGTCACTTTAGACCCCGATTTTGATCGAGGCCGGCCCGCACACCAATGCTGGCGACTAAAGCATCGCTAATCAATGGCCAGATCGAGCCATTCACTGGCTAAAAACTTCGAAGCAGTCCGAAAATCAATCAATATGTGCCGGCATTTACGAGGAGCAGCGTTTTGGAACACAGTTATCGGTTAGTCATTGCTTGTCCTGATCAGGTGGGTATCGCGGCAAAGGTTAGCGCATTTATTGCGGAGCGTGGTGGGTCAATACTCGAGGCCAATTACCACACGGACCCTGTTTCGGGTCAATTTTTTATGCGCAATGAAATTAGCGCCCATTCATTATCGATTAGTTTTGATGACTTTAAACTTCAATTTCAATCGATTGCTGATGCTCACCAAATGTCGTGGTATTTGCGTGATTCAAATCACCGTCGGCAGGTGGTGTTGTTAGCCAGTCATGCCTCTCATTGTCTCGCTGATTTGTTACACCGCTGGCGAAGCGGTGACTTGCATTGTGATGTTGCCTGTGTGATAGCAAATCATGAAAATTTACGCAGCATGGTGGAATGGCATAATATTCCTTTTCATTACGTGCCAATGTCAAAAGAGTTAACGGCGAAAGCGCAAGGCTTTGCTGAGATTGATCAACTCATTCAGAATTACAAAGCCGATACGATAGTCTTGGCCCGTTTTATGCAGATTTTACCACCAGATCTTTGTGCGCGGTACCCACGCCAGGTGATTAATATTCACCACAGTTTTTTACCGTCGTTCATTGGCGCTAATCCGTACCAAAAAGCCTTCGAACGTGGGGTTAAATTAATTGGTGCTACTTGCCACTATGTGACCGATGATCTCGATGAAGGTCCCATCCTTGAGCAAGATGTTGTTCGCGTTGGGCATAAGCATGACCGCGATGATATGGTGCGTTTAGGGAAGGACGTTGAAGCACGGGTATTGGCGCAGGGCTTGCGCTATCACCTTGAGGACAGAGTCCTTGTCGACGGTAATAAAACCGTCATATTTGATTAGATGTCGTCTTTCATCGCTGTTTTTCTCAATCTTATAAATCTTTAACCAACACAACCTGCAAAAACGACGACAATAGTAGCTTGTGAGCTTACACTCGCGCATGGTTTTAATAAAATTTTCTGTTACTGGCAAGCATATTTGAGGAATAATCAATGGGTTTATTGAGTGGTAAGTACACGATAGTCACCGGTGGCGGCACGGGCCTAGGTTTTGGTGTGGCGCAACGATTTTTAGAGGAAGGCGCGGCGAGTGTGACGATTGTGGGTCGGCGTGAAGATGTCTTACAGGCAGCTGCCAAAAAGTTATTGGCGTTAGGTCATGCCGGTGAAGTTCGTTTTAAAACGTGTGACGTTACCCATGAAGAGCAGGTTGAAGCGGCGGTTGAAGCGGCGTGTAATGATAATGGCCAGCTAGATGTGATGGTCTCAAACGCGGGTACAGGATTACCGAATGCGGTGATTGATGCAGATGTGGCTGCTTGGAGTAGCTTGTTAGATTTAAATATTATTGGAAATTTATTGAGTATCAAGCATGCGGCAATCAAGATGAAAGCCGCTGGCGGAAGTATTATTTCTATTTCCTCGATTGAGGGAGCTGCGCCGAGCAAATTTATGGGGCCTTATAGCGTAAGTAAGGCCGGTGCAGAAATGCTGGTTAAAAACGCTGCGTTAGAATTAGGCCCCTTTGGTATACGCGTGAACTGTGTGCGCCCTGGTATGGTGCCGACCGAAATCGTTGCTGCCTCGCTACCGCAAAGCCTTCAGGATACTTACATTGAAGACTCAGATTTGAAGCGAGCAGGTACGCCGCAAGAAATTGCTGATGCCGTACTTTATTTCGCTTCTGATATGGGCAAGTGGACAACGGGTCAAATTATGGGTGTGTGCGGTGGTGCAGGTAACCAAAAGGGTGCTGACTTTAGCGAGTCCATTGGGATGTTTTACGGTGACGATAAGCTCAAAGAGTACACCAACCAATAATCCGCGATGCCGCTGCCTAGCGGGTAGAATTACCCATACATGTTGAGTGCGTAAAAAAGCATTTTTTGCGGCGCAACACCGATAATGCTTATTTAGAGGTATACTTTTCAACCCGATTTCAATACTGACGATAGCTTGCAAAAAACGTCATAAGCTGATGTTTTCATTGCTGTAACCGTCATAGTCAGTTAAGAAGTAAAATCTTTTTTTAGTTTTGTGGTACTGGCGCTAAGGCTAGTTTATGCTTCTTACCGTTAAAAGTTAGGTAAGTCGATGTGTTTTATTAAAAAGATAATTAGGATTTGAGCTATGACTCCGGAAGAAACGAAAGCCTTCGAAGAAAAAGTCTATGCCTTTGTTGGCAAGCCAATATACACAGGATCGCGACGCGGGCATGATGACGTTAACTCCGCCATGATACGTCAATGGTGTGAAATTATGGGTGAAAAAAATCCCGCATATACTGATCAAAATTGGGCTGAACAAAGCAGTCGGGGTCATTTAATTGCACCACCGGCAATGATGTATGCTTGGACTCAAGAAGGTTATAAAGTCGCCAGTGAGGGCCGTCCAACTGACGGCCAAGTCGAAATGGTTAAGTTTTTTGATAGCCATGGCTTTAGTGGCTCGCTCGGCACTAACGTTGATCAAGAATATTTTGCTGAAGCCAAAGTGGGCGATGCTATTTTTGAAGAAAGTATGATTGAGTCTATTTCTGAGCAAAAAACTACGGGCCGAGGGATCGGTTACTTTTTTGAAACTTATGCTAAATTCACCAATCAAGACGGCATTTTGCTGGGTACGCAGCGGTTCAGGGTGTTCAAATTTATTCCTCCTGCACAGGAAGATTCGGCGCCATCTAATGACAGTGCATTAGAAGTGCCAACAAGAGCTAATTCGCCTCGCGGTCAAGACAATAAGTGGTGGTGGGATGCTTGTGATGATGGCAAAGTACTAATACAGCGCTGCTCATCTTGCCAAGCCTTACGACATCCACCACGACCAATGTGCGGAGAGTGCCAGTCAACCGAATGGGATAGCATCGAGTCAACCCTTGATGGCGAGCTGTTTAGTTTTGTTGAGTTGCATCATCCTAAATTTCCAGGCTATCAATATCCGCTGATAGTTGGCGTTATAAGCTTGGCCGAAGGCACTCGAATCATAGCTAATGTGGTTGGTTGTGATGTTAAAGATGTTGTCATCGGTATGAAATTAAAAGGCAAAGTTGAAAAAATTGATGAGAAGAACACGTTGCCACAATTTTATCCTGTTTAATACTAACGGCTAAGCTAAAGAGAATCGAAAAATGAATACAGTTAACTATGCCGATATCAATGTTGGCGACAAGATACCAAGTTTAGATATACCTATTACTGCCTCGCTTATTACATGCGCGGCGTTAGCGACGCGTGATTTTGAACCCTGTCATCATGATAAAGCGGTTGCTCAAGGGATGGGCTTGCCCGACGTCTTTATGAACATCTTAACCAGCCAAGCTTTAATGGCAAGATTCGTGACCGATTGGTCGGGTCCCGAAGTGGTTATGAAAGCATTAAAAGTGAAGTTGGGGGCGCCGAATGTTCCGGGTATGACAATGACAGTCAGCGGCGAAATTGTCGAAAAGGATGACGACAAAAAAAGTATCAAAGTTGATGTTACTGGTGAAAATAATATCTGGGGAATGCATATGACTGGCTCTGTGCAGATAGCACTGCCTTAATTCATTCCACTTGGAGAATAGCATGACAATTAATATTTCAGGTGAAGCGGCCATTGCCGGTGTAGCCAACACAGAATTTTCAAAAAACTCAGGTGTTTCTGAATTAGAGTTAGCTTGCACGGCTGTTCGCGATGCGATTGCTGATGCAGGTTTAAAGCCTTCAGACGTTGACGGAATGACAACCTTTACTCTTGATAATACCGATGAAATTGAAATAGCCCGTGCTGTTGGTATAGGTGATTTGACGTTTTACTCGCGAGTTCCTCACGGAGGTGGTGCGGCAACTGGACTTATTCATCAAGCTGTGATGGCCGTAGCGACAGGTATGGCTGAAGTGGTGGTTTGTTATCGAGCATTAAACGGTCGTTCCGGCCACCGTTACAGTTCAGGAGTCTCAGGCCCGCTACTCACTTCGGATGCAATACACTGGGGTTGGTACACGCCTTATGGCTTGATGACACCGGCCAGCTGGGTCGCGATGTACACTCAACGATATATGCATCTCGCAGATAACGTTCAAGATGCGATGTTTGAAATAGCACATGTCCAACGTGAGTATGCTGCTAAAAACCCGGCGGCTTTCTTTTATGAGCGTCCGTTCGATCGTACTGACTATGATGCCTCAAGGCCGATTGTTTCGCCATTTAAAATGCTAGATTGTTGTATGGAAACCGACGGAGGCAGTGCGGTTGTAGTAACCACTGCTGAGCGCGCCAAAGACTTAAAGCATCCAGCAGTTGTCGTTAAAGGCGTGGCTCAAGCAGCTGCGGCTGACATGGAATCAATGACCAGCTTCTATCGACCAGAAATAGCACGTATCCCTTCTATGGATATTGCCGCTAAGATGGCCTATGAACAATCCGGTCTCTGTGCTGACGACATTGATGCGGCGGTCATTTATGATGCCTTCACACCGATTGTTCTTTGGCAGTTAGAGTCATGGGGTTTTTGTGATTTACTCGAGGCGCCGCAATTTGTTTTAGACGGTGCTATGCGAAGCGACGGGCGATTACCAACAAATACTCATGGTGGTCAGCTAAGCGAAGGTTATATTCATGGGGTTAACGGGATTGTCGAGGCGACACGACTGGTCCGCGGCGATTCAGTCAATCAGCCTGCTAAAGAGGTGAATAATGTGCTGGTCACCTCAGGCGTTGGTGTTCCAACGGGTGGTGCTTTACTTGGCCGCGCTGAATAACAATAACTGAGAGATTGGTATGATAAAAAGATTTGAAGGAAAGGTAGCCATTGTGACTGGCGCAAGCTTGGGTATCGGTCGAAGTACCGCTATTCAACTAGCGCAAGAGGGTGCCCATGTTATTGGTTGCTCGCGACGTAAGCCAAAGCTTGATGAACTGGCTGAAAGAATTACTTCTTCGGGCGGTCAATTTACAGGTTATTCACTCGATGTCAATGATGCCGGTGCGGTAGAGACATTTGTTGAAGAAGTTATTGCCAAGTTTGGTCGCTTAGATGTGTTGGTTAATAACGCACCCTCAGTTAAAGGGGGCATGATTGAGAACACCAGCCTTGAAGATTGGCAGTCGAATTTTAAGGCTTCTGTCGACAGCGTTTTTATTGCGACAAAAGCAGCTTTTAAAGCGATGTATAAGCAAGGCTCGGGATCAGTGATCACCGTTTCTTCGGTCAGTAGTTTACGAGGTGGTATGGCTGCTAGCGCCTATTCCTCATCGAAGGCAGCGATTAATCATTTTACCAGTTGTGCTGCCATGGAAGCCGCGCCTTATAATGTAAGAGTTAATGTTGTTGCTCCGGGCTCTGTTAAGACCCCTGGCTTAGACCAAGCCACGGGCAAAAGTGAAGTTATGATGAATACCATTGCCGGTTCTATACCAATGCAACGACATGCAGAGCCTGAAGAAATAGCTGAAGCCATCTGTTTTTTAGCATCTGAACAAGCGTCATTTATAACGGGTATTGTGTTGCCTGTTGACGGGGGCAAAACGCAACAGCTGTTCATTCCTGATTTTGATATTACGGCTCTAGATAACGCTAAAGTAGAGAGTTAATTGCCTACACTTTTTTAAAAATTTCTGCTAGGAGCGAATAATAATTATGACTGAACCATTAATATCTCGAATCAAGCCAATATTAGGCTTGGACAATAAATGGTGGTGGGATCAAGCAGCTGAAGGTGTGCTTGCCATTCAGCGCTGTATTGGCTGTCAATCACTGAGGCATCCGCCGCGTCCTATGTGTGATCAATGTCAGTCTCAAGATTGGGATTTTATTTCTTCTTCTGGTAAAGGTACAGTCTGCAGTTTTACAGTACTGCATCATCCGAAGTTTCCCGGTTATGATTATCCGCTCATTATTGTACTCGTCGAACTTGCTGAGGGTACCCGTATAACCTCACAGCTAACTGATTGTGAACCTGACGATGTTGATTTTGATATGCCCGTTGAAATGGTCATGCAGCGCGATGCTGATGGTTTTCAGCTACCTTACTTTCGCCCCTCTCATTGATGATCCATTGCTAGGTAGTAAAAAATAAAAATGAATAGCTTACACAATAAAGCCGCTATCGCTGGTATTGGCTGTACAGAATTTTCAAAAAACTCGGGTCGTTCTGAGCTGTCACTTGCTGCTGAAGCGGTAGTAGCGGCTGTCAGGGATGCTGGTTTGCCGCCGTCTGAAATAGATGGTTTAGTAAGCTACACGCTTGACCCTACAGATGAAATAGAGGTGGCTCGAAGTGTTGGTGCCGGTGACTTGACGTTTTTTAGTAAGGTCAATTATGGCGGTGGTGCAGCGGTTGGTGTTGTGCATCAAGCTGCTATGGCTGTGGCAACAGGTCAGGCTAATAGCGTGGTTGTTTATCGTGCTATGAATGGCCGTTCTGGCCAGCGTAATGGTCAAGGTGTGTCAGGGCAAATCGTCACCAGTGATTTGGTTCATTGGTCTTGGTATCAAGTATATGGGATGTTAACGCCTGGCTCTTGGATCGCAATGATCGCTAATAAATACATGAGCAAATACGGGGTGAGTGCCGAGGATTTAGGCCGTGTCGCTATTTCACAACGCAATTATGCAGTAACTAATCCACGTGCGTTTGGTTATCAAAAACCGTTAACTATGGAAACTTACCTCGCGTCTAAAATGATCGCATCGCCGTTACGTTTGTATGATTTTTGTCAAGAATCAGACGGTGGTTGTGCATTATTGATTACTAGCGCGGAAAGAGCTGCCGATTTAAAACAGAAGCCAGCAGTGATTCGTGGCATCACTCAAGCGTCGACTCAGGGTCAAGAACAAATGACCAGTTTTTATCGGGATGAGCTCAGTACCCTTCCTGAAATGGAATTAGCAGCGAAGCGGGTTTATGCCCAGAGTGGGTTGCAAGCTAGCGATATTGACGCGGCTTGTTTGTATGATGCTTTTACTAGTGAGGTGGTAATGCAATTAGAAAGTTTTGGTTTTTGTGGTGTTGGCGAAGCCAAAGATTTTATCAAGGACGGCGGTCTCGATATTGACGGCCGCTTACCCAACAATACCCATGGTGGTCTTTTATCGGAGGCATACATTCATGGTATGAATAATATTGCTGAAGCGGTAAGGTTAATAAGGGGGCAGTCGACTAACCAGCCAAAGAACGTTGAACACGTATTAGTAAGTAGCGGTGTCGGCGTCCCTACGGGCGCAATGATACTGGGCCAAGGCTAGACTTATTTTTTTTGAAAAATGTTATATTGGCTTAATGATCCTAGGCCTCAATAAATAAATAGAAGAGACGTCGTAGGTTGGAGGAGTATTTTATTTGGTGGGGTTTTGTCGCTAGGTTTTACTCGATGCCAATAAGCGTGATCAGTACGCTATTCCTTTCATTTATTTTAATGTTTCATTTGGTGGTAATGATGCACTGATCCGTAAAGATTTGATGGCAACGGGTAAAGTTATAGTAAGGCAGGCCGGTGGCGTAAATAGCGTCAGTATGAATGATGCACCATGCAATACGATTGATGCAATGCGATTGATGAAAGGGGTAGTGTCAGAATGGGTCATGATCCAGACACGTCAGTTCTGAATAAATATAACCAAGCACACGAAGTTGCCAACCTATTTGTGACGGAGGTTCCATGCATGACTTCGACTTCATCGGTTAACCCCACGCTTACATTTATGGCACTAACAGCAAGAGCTGCAGATTATGCGGTTCAGCAGTTGGCGTTAGCTCATCTATAAGTGAAAATCATTAAAGGGCTGTTCATTAGCATTGTATTTTTAATTCTAGCTTTATGATTATTTGAAGATTTTCAGTTAGAAAATTTTAATCAAGACCGGTTGCAAATGTTTCATGCCCCTGTCATGGCTTACCTTGCACCTAAGATCCCACAGGCTATTTTGAGTCGTCAGTCAGCGGCAAATCCCTTATTTTTTCAAAGACCAACGGTTATCGTCATCGAGAAGCGATTCCTGCTGCTGACAGTATGCTTGATGTTTGGAGTAATGCCACCGACCCTTTTGTTAACTGTTGTGCAGCGTCAAGCATTTAAATAGTACCTTGAGCGGGGTGGAGGTTTTGTTGCAGCTCATCCTGCGGGAGACTCTTCACACGGTGACGGGTCTTCGTATCAACCGCAGGTGGTTCGTGATAATTTTACGGGCTACCCAGTTTTTCCCAGTTTCAAACAGCTCGGGTGTTCTTTTCAAAGGAGATTGACCATCCAGCCATCATGCATTTTACGGGCACAAGCTCTCATCTTGATGATTGGTATTGTTTCGAGTCCTCTCCTCGCCGTAAAGTGGATGTCATAGCGGCAATTGATCAAACAGGAATGAATTTTATTGCCTCTAATGTCTACAGCCCGTTCATTTTAGACGATCTTGCCGTGGACGACGATCTATCCTGTGATTTGGCGTCATGAGTTAGGCAATGGTAGGGTCTTTTACTCAGACTGGGGTCATGTTGCAGAGCGTTTTCGAAATAAAGATTTAATTGCATTATATGAGCAGGCTATTGCTTAGGCAGGTAATCGATAGCATTGCTTGAGTGCGGCGAAATGCACTACTCATACAGCCTACATCTTTATTTTTTTTGTCATGCAATGACCTGCCAAATGTGATTTACTCTCTGCAATTATGATTAGTATATTAACGGGTTAAGGTTTTATTTATGAACATAGAAGCGCGCATTGACCGCCTGGAATCTCTGGATAGTATTCGTCAGTTAGTTGCTAAATATGCCTTATCCTTGGACATGCGTGATCTCGATGCTCACGTAAACTTATTTGCGGAAGATATACGTGTAAGCCGTGAATTAACGGGTAGGGCCCATCTAAAACGCTGGCTGGACGACACTTTAAGATTGCAATTCACCGGTACATCACACCATATTGGTGGTCATGTTATTGAGTTTGATGACCCTGATCATGCAGTAGGCGTCGTGTATTCTAAAAACGAACACGAAACGCCATCCGTCTCTGGTGATGATGAATGGGTGATTATGCAAATGCTGTATTGGGATCAATATGAGCGTATCGATGGTGTCTGGTTTTTTCGCCGCCGCTTACCGTGTTATTGGTACGCAGTTGATTTAAATAAACCACCGATTGGCGATAATAAGATGCGCTGGCCAGATCGTGAACCCTATCAAGGTGCGTTTCATGACTTATGGCCAAGTTGGCAGACGTTTTGGCAGAATCCACCCGGCGAAATATTGGCAGAAGTGGCTGCGCCTGCACCTTTGGATGCTTTTTTAAAAACGATGCGAGCCGATCTCGCGGAACCAAAAATACGAATTCGCTAAACAATTGTTGGAGTTGATGATGGACAATTTATTTACCCCGTTACAGTTAGGGGATATCTCTTTTCAAAATCGTATTGTAATGGCTCCAATGACGCGGAGTCGAGCCACTGCTGATGGAGATTTAGTTACTGACATTCACGTTGAATATTATCGTCAGCGCGCGACGGCTGGCTTAATTATAAGCGAGGGTGTTCAACCCAGTAAAAATGGCAAGGGGTACTGCCGTACGCCAGGTATTTACAATGCAGAGCAAGTAGCGGCATGGCGCCGCGTTACTGATGCTGTTCATGCAGAAGGTGGCACCATTGTCTGCCAGATTATGCACGTAGGTCGCGTGGCCAGTCATTTAAATAAGGATGAGGGTAGCGAGACAGTCGCACCCTCAGCGATAACGGCTGAGGGTGAAATTTTTACCGAACAAGGCATGAAGCCCTTAGATCCACCTAGAGCCTTGTTGTTAGAGGAGATTGCAACGGTAATCGACGAGTATCGACAAGCGGCTGCTAATGCGATTGATGCGGGTTTTGATGGTGTCGAATTGCACTGTACCTCTGGCTATTTGCCAGCACAGTTTCTATCGACAGGAACGAATCATCGTGACGATCAATACGGCGGCAGTCTTGACAATCGTTGTCGCTTTCCCTTGGAAGTGTTAGCCGCGATGGTTGAGGCGGTAGGTGCATCCCGGGTAGGTTTTCGCATTTGCCCAGGTCATCCGTTTAACGACTTGCATGATGACAATCCAGAGCAAACTTTTAGGGCGTTCTTAGCTTCAGCCGCGGAGTTAAATTTAGCTTATTTACATGTTATTCGCATGCCTGCGACTGGTCTTGACAATATTGCGATCAGTCAAGAATATTTCTCAGATCGTTTATTGATCAATGAGAGCTATACCGTCGAGGAAGCCAGCCAAGCCCTAGCTAATGGCGACGGCCAGGCGGTGACCTTCGGCCGACCGTTTATTGCTAACCCTGATTTTGTGCGTCGTATTAAAGAGGACCTTCCACTGGCAAAGATGAATCCAAAAACACTGTATGTCGAGGGTTCCGAAGGCTTTATCGACTATCCCTTTGCAGATTAATGGTTTAATTGACGGCTTTTAGCGGCATTCAGTGTCGTTAGGCGCACGTTTTTTGTGTTTTCCCTTTGCGTTATCGGCCATAGAATGCGCGGTCTGGTCATCCGGCTCAAAACTTGGCGCATTTCATGCATTATTCCTCAGTAACGGCAGTCTCAGCCCTAATTAGTCAATATATCGACGAGCTAGATAGTTTAGCCCGATACTTTCGAGTTGGTTTGAATGCGGTGACAATTAATTGACAGCGATGAAGCTGTGCTTAGGGGGACTAAAAGTTGAATAGAGTGGATGTTGGTCGCACAGATATCAACCAAGTATTATCAGAAATGCGCGCCCTAAAATCGCGTGCTCAAGGCTTTGATCCGGCGACGCCCTCGGCAGACAAGGTCAATCCCATTCAAGAAGCATCAACGGTCGAATCGGCGGGCTTTCAACAGTTGCTCAGTTCTGCTGTCGATCAGGTGAATGCGGTTCAAAAGCAGTCCAGCAACTTAGCCGAGGCATTTCAACTGGGTGACCCTAACGTGACACTCTCTCAAGTCGTTGTGGCTTCTGAGAAGGCCAGTGTGGCTTTTGAAGCGATGTCTGAAGTTCGAAATCGCCTTGTCACTGCTTACGAAGATATTATGAAAATGCCCATTTAAATTTGACCCGCCCACTTTATTATTGAACAGAGCTGACTATGGCCGAACCCAGCGCAGAACCAGCTAGCCCAGATCAATCGGTTAGCCTTCCCACATCATCAATAACCGATAGTTTTCAAAGTTTTTTAAATTTGGAATTTGGACGTCAACTGGGCTTAATGATTGGTCTAGCCGCCAGCGTTGCCATTGGTGTTGCACTCGCACTGTGGCTGGTAGTCGAAAAAGATTACCGTCCTTTATACGCCAGTCTTGAGCAGATTGATGTCAACAGTATCATGGAAGTACTCGACAGTAACTCCATCGATTACCGTATTGATCAAAACTCTGGTGCCTTGCTTGTAGAAACAAGCAATATCCATCGGGCTCGATTAAGTCTCGCGTCTGCCGGTATGCCAGGTGATAGAAATATGGGTTTTGAGTTACTCGATAAAGACCAACCGTTAGGCACCAGTCAGTTCATGGAGAGCGCGCGTTACCGTCGCAGCCTAGAAGGTGAGCTGGCAAGAACAATCAGCAGTATCGCTAGTGTGAGATCCGCTCGCGTGCATTTAGCTATTCCAAAGTCATCTGTTTTTTTACGTGATAAACGACAACCAAGAGCTTCTGTGTTTATAGAAGCGTACCAAGGTCGCAGTGTTGATGAAAAGAGAGTAAAGGCAGTGGCTAATTTAGTCGCCTCAAGCGTGCCTGAATTATTACTCAAAAATGTTACTGTCGTCGATCAGCGGGGAAATTTGTTATCTGATTTTGATCAAGATCCTAAATATGCAGAAGCCGCTCGACAAATAGAATATACCCGTCAAATAGAGTCTGACTTGCTCCAGCGAGTCAATGGTCTGTTAGCTCCCATAGTTGGAGACGATAAGTTTCAAGCCGAGATATCCATTGATTTAGATTTTACGCGAGTAGAGCAGACCGCTGAAATATATAACCCTGATATATCTGCAGTTCGCAGCGAAGAACTGAGCACAGAACAAAGCCGAATGCGCGAAAAAGCGTTAGGTATTCCGGGCTCGTTAAGCAATCAACCGCCATTGACAGGCACTACACAAGCCCCC
>MDSY01127632.1_pt1 | contig 46632 bp, 35 predicted proteins | sample 811131 | NCBI WGS metagenome assembly MDSY01 (sample SAMN05326643, study PRJNA326480) | marine metagenome | isolation source: seawater | place: Atlantic Ocean: South West | collected 2010
CATTACCTCATCTAGTAACAAAATATCGGGTTCAAGGTTTGATATAATCGCAAAGCCAAGTCTTGCCCTCATACCAGCAGAATATGTTCTAATGGGGTCATCAATAAATTCTCTAATTCCAGAAAAATCAATTATGCCTTCTTCCATTTCGTTAATTGATTTGGAATCAAAACCATAAATGCTGCCGGTTAGCTTGATGTTTTCACGTCCAGTTAAATCCTGATTGAAGCCTGTCCCTATTCCTGCAAGTAGAGTAATCCTTCCTTCAACCTCGACCAATCCCTCATCAGGAGCATATATTCCTGCAATAACGCGCAATAGCGTACTTTTACCTGACCCGTTCGGACCCATTATTCCAACAACTTCTCCTTTTTTGATTTCGAGATTTATGCCGTTTAGAGCCCTAAACCACCTATCTTTTCTTGGTACCTTCTTGAACCGTCCTGTAATTAACTCTCGAAGCAGCCCTACGCCTTTTTTCTTACGAGGGTAATCAAGTGAAGCACCTTGAATTATGATCGTAGATTCGCTCATATGAACTTCACCGCCTTCCTTTCCTTTCGCGTGAAATAAATCGATCCAATCCAAAATATTGTCAAAGTTGTAGCGAATGTTATGACTAAGTTCAATGTTGGAATGTCCAAAGGAGCCCCTGTAAACGCCGAGCGAATCATAGTGATGTATGTCGCCATTGGATTTACAATGAGATATGCTTCTGAATATTGTTCAGGTATCCTTCCCCCTGTAATCATCTCCAGTGGATAGAACACGGGTGAAAGGTAAAAACTAATTCTCAATCCAATTGTTACAATATGCTCTACGTCTCGTGCCTTTGTCTGTAATATACTGGTGAAAAATGATAATCCTGTGCCTAGCATCACTATCATAATTAAAGCAACAGGCAAGAGAACAATTTGCTGACTTGGCATTAGATCATAATGAATCAATAGTGGTATAATCACAAGCAAACTTAGCATGAAGTGTAGCATGTTATATCCTGATTTCGAAAATAGGAAAACCTCGCGAGGGAAATAGACTCGCTGGATTAAAGACGAATTACGCTGAATACAGGTTGTTCCGTTTGAGAAGGTCTTAGCAAACAAGGACCATGCAAGTATTCCTAGTAAAATTGTCAATGGTCTATATGGATCTTCACTATCAGATAAAATAGCGAACAAGATGTAAAATGTGACTGTTAAGGCTAGTGGTTCCAGAACCGACCAGCCATACCCTAAGATGGAATTATGATATCTGACTTTTAGGTCTCGTCCAATGAAATGCTTCACCAGCTCTCTATACCCATACAAATTCTTCATAATCATTAATGGCGAACTAAAAAAAGGTAACTTTGCATCCCTTCGGAGAACTTTGTTCTCAGAGATGCCCATAAAGGCCCCAGAACGAATCTACTTTTTGAATCAAACCGCACTAAGATGATTTGTCGTGAGATTTATGCTAAAATCATTGACGACCAGCGTCATACATTTCGCGCAGAGAACCGTCGTTAAGCATCTCGAGAGCAATGTCGGATCCACCTATTAGCTCACCATGCACGAAAATTTGCGGCATTGTAGGAAAATCTGACCAAGCGCAAACCGATGGTATTGCTCTGGGATCTACTAGAATATTGAGGGACGCAAAAGGTTCCCCAAAGCTTTGCATGACTTGTGCTGCTCTGTTAGAGAACCCACACTGTGCTGCTCCAGGCTCTCCTTTCATGAATAATACAAGTGCGTGTTCATCTACTATTGCTTGAAGTTCTGCGGGTGTCCAGTTCATTTTTCTCTCTCCTTATTTTGGTGTCTAAGTATCTTCTTTATGTGAATTCCTGTTCCACCTGCGTGTGGATGGAAGACCGTGTCCCCTGCTGTTTCAGCTTGTGCGGGAGTCATACATTTCAAATCGATAGCATGTATTGGATTTGGGATGTAAGGTTTGAAGTGGTTTAATATCAACTTTTGCCTTTGCAGTGGGCGCATTCCTTCAAAAAATTCTGCGATAATTCTTACATGGAAATGATCTTGTGTCCCATTCAGATCGATGGCCTCAACATTACAATCAGGTACCACTGTTCGGATCTCGTCTTCGAGCCACTCACATGTCACCATGTGATAGCGCAGGAGGGGCTTTGCTTTCAACCATTGTCCTATCGGCATGAACATGCGGAGGCCAAAACTAGCACGTGATACTGCTTGGCTAGCGGCTTCTGATGGCCTAGCCATCATTCTTGGACTGATAAGTCAAATTATACTCGCAAAGGCTCTACTGCAATCTGACTATGGGTTGCTAGTGGTAATACTTGATGCATTTGCTACCATGTATATCTTGATTGATGCTGGGCTTCCAACATTACTGGCAAGAGATGTTCCAAGACACCCCGGCGCTAGTAGAATTGCCGTTCAGAGGGTTTTGAAATTACAACTTTGTATCGCTCTGCCTTTCCTTGTGTTGAGTGCGCTCGTTGCAACAAGCATATGGAATGAAGTAGAACTGAGTTTACTTGTTGTTTGCGCTAGTATAGCGTTTGGCCAAATTATGTCATATCCCCATAAAGCAATGTTGAGAGCTGTTGGTGAGGCAAGAATAGAGTCTGGTTTGAAGTTATTAGAGAGGTTGTTAACCACTGTTTTTTACTGGATTTTTTTGACAAATGGTTACAATTCTCCAACAATCTACGCGTGCGGTTTTTCAATTGGCGTTTTTATTTCTCTAATTGGAACTTTGTGCATAGGTGAGTGGTATTCTCGCAGCGATGATTCGAACCTTCCTAATGACTGGAAATCAAACAAAAGTCTGGTAATTGCAGCTCTACCTTTTGCGATTACATTGGGAGTTCTCCCCTATGTTACTAAACTGCAAAAATTCCTGCTTGCTGGATTTTCAAATTACGAGGATGTAGGGCTTTACCACGTAGCTCAACTTGCATGGGTGGCAGGTTTGATGTTGCCTCAAGCGATGCGCGCTGCTCTATTACCATACCTTGGAGAAGTTCGAAATAGTGAACACAGGTTTGCTCGAAGAATGTCTCTTGCACACCATTGGACTCTTGCAATTTTACCTATCGGACTAGTTGCTGGACACACAATAGTGTACTTTGCAATCCCACAATTTTTTGATGCTGAATACTCAAGTGCAATACACATTTTCGACATTCTTCTTGCAGGATGGGCAATGACTTTGCTAGCTATACCATGGTATGTAGCCCTTCAAGCTGGTAATAATCCGTGGAGATTTACGCTACTGATTACTATGATTGTCGTTGTTTCATTGATTGCTGGTTGGTTATTAATTCCTGAGTTTGGGGTAATGGGGGCTGCTTGGGCTAGTTTGATAGGATGTTGTATTATGTTATCTGCTTCAAAATTGTTGTGTGGGGATGAGGATTTTATGACCGATGGATTGGCAATGGTCTGTGTCGCAACATGTTATTTCTTATCGATTGAAAGTTGGTTAGCAGTTATTGGGTTGATCACAGTGATTCCAGCAAAGAATTCCATTGAGATTTTACTCGCTCAACGTCACAGTTTTGAGGAAGAGTAACTTCTTGCTTTTTTTCTAGGACCTTTTCAATTGCATCAGCAAGGATGTCTTTATCATACGGATAAACATCCATCCATTCGCTCATGTCTCCAACATCTACTGCAACAACCGGACATCCACAAGTAATCGCTTCTTTTGCCACCAAGGGTCCTGACTCCCTAGTAGATGTAATTAGGCTGACATCCGCAGCCAACATTCGATCCCAAACCATAGATCTTGGTTGTTTTCTTAAAGAAGTAACTCCTACTTTCCAGCCTCTTGTTTCCAATTCTTCACCAACCCTTAATGCGAGCAAGTGGTTCTTTTCCGGTCTTCTGGGATCTGCGGGGAAGAGGATATCAATTTTTGATTTACGAAACAGGCCCTTGAACTCCTTCATAGGTTTCCGCCATTCCAAATCTACATTGACGTGACAGGGGATGGTCACTGAATTAAATCTGGAAAGAGAATTTGAAACAACGACTAAACGGTTTGCTGCTTTAGCTAATAACTCAATGCGTTTTGACCTGTGGTCATTTAATGCGACGTCAAAATCATGACCATGAACAATTGCAACCCAAGGAATTCCATAGCGCTTAGCGATTGCTTTTGCAGTGTAAGCAACAGGCCATATTGTATGGCAAATAACAACATCTGGTTCCCATTCAAACTTTATTCGACCAGCACTAAATGCTGTGATTGCAGTGAATTCAGGGAATTCCCAATGCCGCTTTACTGTAACCTCAAAACCACCATGCTCGAACTTTTTCGGCGCTTTTGATACACCTTCCATCGTAGACCGTCTTGCTTCATTCACTCTTAGCATCCTGGGTAATACATTTAGGACTTTTACCTCGTGTCCAAGAGATTCAAGCAACTCGGCGTGATCTGATACAAATGTACCTCTTGCTACATTATTTGGAATAGGAAACAACCGCGTTACCAGAAGTATTCTCATGTAGAATCACTCTAGTGCTTGTCGAATTTCAGCTAGATTTTGTGCCACAGTTGCTCTTTCATTGAATAATCCAGAGCCAACTACGCAATTGTCCACACCCCAATCTCTAATCATGGCTATGTTGTGAGCTTTCACCCCGCCATCAATCTGAATTTCAACAGGCTTACCACCACTCTTAACCTGAGCATCAATTGCTTCTTTTAATCGCCTTATCTTGTTCTCTACCGTGGTGATGAAAGACTGACCTCCAAATCCAGGATTTACGCTCATGATAACCACGGAATCCAAAAACGGTAACACCTCAATCGCTGTCTCAATCGGTGTTGAGGGATTAAGTGCGATGCCGACTGTTGCTCCTGATTCTTTAATCGCTGTAATGCATCTATGGAGGTGTCTTACAGCCTCAACATGAATCGAGATATGATTGCAACCAGCGTCTACATATTGTTGAAATGTATCTTCTGCATTACTTATCATCAGGTGAACATCGAATAAAACATCATCTCCAAGAGTTTTTCTCAACGTTGAAATAAATGGCGGTCCAAATGTGAGGTTTGGGACAAATGATCCATCCATGACATCAAGATGCAAGCGATCCAATCCTGCATCGATTGCCTGTTTACATGATTCCCCAAGGTTAGCCAAATCGGCAGTCAAAATAGATGGAGCGATTATCATGCAATTGCCTCTCTGTTGTTCCCAGTAAGTAGTCTTTCATGAGGCTTGGGGTACAAGCAAAGCCTCATAGGAGGGCCGACTCTCCGATAACTTAGTGAGAGTATGGGAGTAGTAAAAACAGTTGATGACGCTACATTCGATGCAGCAATTAATTCGGATGAGTGGGTTTTGGTAGATTTCTGGGCACCATGGTGTGGTCCCTGTAAGGCACTAACCCCCATATTAGAGCAAATTGCTGAAGAAACACCAGTAACTGTCGCAAAGGTCAACACTGACACCGACTCAATGAACGCAGCAAAACTCGGAGTCAGAGGTATCCCCGCACTATTCCTATTCCACAACGGAAACCAGGTTGCAAACCAAGTCGGCATGGTTCCAAAGCCAGTTTTGGTTAACTGGCTAAACGAAAACATGAATTCTTAGATTCTAATTTTCGATATTCCTCTTGCGCTTTGAAGCAATTTTTCCCACCTCTCTAAGGAATCTCTCCCGAAGAGCCTCGTGGAGCCACATCCCCTCGTCCAGTTCAACCAACAGGCCATAATCAATTAGGGCACGTGGCGGATTCCCCTCCCAATTTACTGCTGATGCTAGTTTAGCCCAGGGTATTGGTTTGTCTGCAACTGCAAGGGTTGCGAGTAACTCATGTTCGTTACTAGGCATATGATTGATTATTTCTTCATCTAAGAATTTCAGCCAATCGCCATGGGTTGATTGTCCATAAATTTCCAGTAATTCCAGAGCGAGTGGGTGCCCTCCTGTCAATTTGTGAATATCCTGTGGGTCTGGATTTTTAACCTGCATTGACTCAACCCATTGTGCAATCTCTTCAACACTTAAGCCTCTAAGAGGCATTTCATCAACTAAATCTCTTGTATGAACGTCTCTCCTGTCATACACGTTTAGCGTCGTTCTTGATATGAATATCAAACGGAGAGGGGCCTTTTTTGAGATGTCGAGCAAGGCACCTAGCAAATCTCTAGACTCATTGCTAACGTGATGGACATCATCCAATACAATTAGCCAATATGGAGGAGGGCCGCCAGAGTCACCAACAAATCTCTCTCGTATTGCTTGTGCATCGGTTAGATAAGCAAGCAGTCTTCTTCTCCACGAATCGATATCAAATTCGCTCCCGGGGGAAATCGGTAGAGTTTCCATTAACTGATATGGATCATGCTTGTCATCTACTCCAAAACGATGGAGTAAAGATACTGCGAGGCCAACTGGCTTATCCCATGGCTGGCATGGATACCAACAGACAGACAAACCAGGAATTTCAGAGATATGACTCGACAGCCAATTTGCAACAAGTGTTGATTTACCAATGCCAGCAATCCCGTGTATAACCATACATGGAGTTCCTTTTTCAAACCATGATTTGAGTTTCATTGTAGATTCACTACGACCATGCACAGATCTGGTTTTGGGAGGTGATGTGTGATATGTAGCATGGGCTCCTGCTAGTAACTTAAGCCTACCCGGGGGAGGTTGAACCTTCTCCTGATCTTTTTTGGTTACCAACCCAAAACGAATATCACCGAAAGTCAGGACACCTTCGTATTGCGCGTGTAATAACACTTGCAATAAGGTAAGGTCTGCTTGCAGCCTTTCTGCTGCCATACCGGCATTAATTTCCAATAACTTATCTGCTTCATCACGAATCAAGATCATAGACTTTGATAACTCCGCATGACGCTTTTTTGCTAAATCTAAACCTTGTTCTGTCAACTGCCATGTCTTTTGACGGCGTTCATCATCTCTAATCGTCCTAGAATGCTCGCTTACCATCCTTTCCTTCAGTAGAGTTCGCATGACTCTACTAACATTTGGTGGGTGCTGTGCACAAGCTTCAGCAATTCCGGGGCGAGTCAAAGATGCTGTTACGACAAATCTATCCACTTGTTCGTATTCGTTGAATAGGTGCAACAATATGCGGTCCTTTACAGCGATATTCACTCTTGGAATACTGTCTGACACGGCATTCCTACAATCACTTGACATTCAACAATTACCCTCTTTTGCCCATTCTTACCATGAACATGTAAACCGCAAATCCTTTTGTAAGAAATAAACCCGGGGATTATGGCTGGAGAGGTTAGGAGGTCAGTCGTTCTCGCCCTTCTAATGATATCCATGAGCATTGCAAGCTCTGTCTCTGCGGCAGATATTGATAATGATGGTGTGGACGACTCCATCGATGATTGCCTTTATGCAGCTGGTAACTCGACCGTAGATAGAAACGGCTGCCCCGATCGTGATGGCGATGGTATATCTGATATCAACGACGGTTGGACCTCCTCCAATCCAAGTTTCAGTTTAGATGCTGCTGTATCGCAGAACTACGATTTCACAGGTGTTTCTCACTCACCAGATGGCGAATTTGTTGCTACTAGCGATGAAAATGGGTATCTTAGAGTTTGGAATGCCACGACTGGAACTAACACACGCTCTGTAAATCTTGGAGGAGATTTGATAAGCGTTTCTTGGTCTGGTGATGGAAGATTCATTGGAATCACAAAGGATGATGACACTGCAAACATATTCTATGCGAGCAACCTATCTAGCGTTCATGGTTCAATAAGTGCTGATGTCGGAAGCGGAGATTACGCTAATGATATCGATATCTCGAATGATGGAACAATGGCTGCAATATCTATCGGACGGTCAGGCAATGGAGGCACAAACGGAGTTGTTAGAATCATCAATATGTCGGACGGAACAGTGATTGCAAATCTAAATCCTGGCGGAGAAGATAGATTCTACTCAGCGGAATTCTCCCCCTCAGATAGCCACATCTTAATCGGGAGTAATGATGATTTTTACGTTGCAGAAACATCAACATGGTCAACTGTAAAATCTGAATCTTCGCCCAATGGGGCTGTAAACGCTGTTGATTGGTCCCCTGACGGAAAACATATGGCGATTTGCGAAGGGTGGAATGGAGCAGGAGCAGATATTCGGTTATACGCGTCTGGCTCTTGGACTCAAAAATGGACCAAGGGAGTTTCTACATCTTGCCTATCCACTGACTTTTCACCAGATGGTAAGCAAGTTGTATTTGGAATGAGTTGGTACGGCACAGATGGTGCTACTTCCATAATATACGACATTCCAACAGGAAATGTTGTCGACAGTGTGTTCCCTGCTAGACCCAGTAGTTGCAGTTCCGGGTCTTATAATAGCAATAATTGTGGGACTACAAATGGAGTATCTTGGTCGCCTGACGGCACGAGGATCGCTCAAGCATTCGGTAAAGACTACGAAGGCTTCTACATCTGGTTCGCAGATTTAGACCCTGATAATGATGGATGGAATACTTCTGACCAAGGCGATGGTAAGAGTGATGCATTCCCTGATGACGGAACGCAGTGGCAGGACTCGGATAATGATGGATATGGGGACAACCCGCTACCTGCAAATCAAGGAGATGCATGCCCTAACACTCAAGGCACAAGTTACCAAGACAGGTTTGGATGTCCGGACACCGACGGTGACGGCTATTCAGATGAAGGTGACATTTTCCCTAATGACTCCACACAGTGGGCCGATTCAGATAATGACGGATATGGAGACAACTATTACTACGATGTAGAACAGTTTACAGAGCTTCATATCAATCAACTAGGCGATGCTTTTCCGATGAATCCTACTCAATGGAATGATACAGATGGAGATGGGTGGGGTGACAATTACAACGATTCGTCTTGGACAGACATGAGGCCTTCAGATGATCCATCCACTCCTGATATCGACGAAAGCTGGCCTGGTATTTACGATTCTAGTGCTACTAGAGTAGACAAATTCCCACTGTTTAGATATCAATGGGCTGATTCAGATGGTGACTGGATTGGAGATGAGCCTAATACACCTCTGTCCGATGGGTGCCCGAATACATGGGGCAACTCTACTGAGGATAGGATAGGTTGTTCCGATGCTGATGGCGATGGATGGTCCGACCCCACCTCAGATTGGCCAGCACACCCAACAGGAGATGCGGATGCATTCCCTGACGATGCGACGCAGTGGCGAGATAGCGACGGAGATGGATTTGGAGACAATACCACTGGGAACTCTGCTGATGATTGTCCGGGAGAATATGGTCTCTCATCAATCGACAGAGTAGGTTGCCCTGACGCTGACGGTGATGGATGGTCCAATGCAGGTGACCCGTTCCCGACTGATGGAACTCAGTGGGAGGATAGAGATAGTGACAACTACGGAGATAATCCGGATGGAAATAATGCTGATGCATTCCCAGATGATCCAAGCCAATGGGCCGACAGTGATGGTGATGGCTATGGTGACAGGCCAGTCCAACCAAACGGTGATTTCTTCCCTAACGACCCTTCACAGTGGAGCGATTTTGATAATGACGGCTTCGGTGATAATCCTGACGGCAATAACGGAGACCAGTGTCCAGAATTATACGGCAAGTCTACAATCCCTGCTGCTAGAGGGTGCCCTGACACAGATAATGATGGAGTTGTAGATCCTTTCGATGCTTTCCCCGAAGACTTCTATCAACAAACGGATAAGGACGGAGACGGCTGGGGAGATAACCAAGATGTGCCTAATGGAGATGAATGTCCTGACGAGTATGGTACCAGCACCAATAACTCGCGTCAGGGATGCGTAGACTCTGATAATGACTCTTGGGCAGATGTAGACGATGAATTCCCAGATGATCCGAAACAATGGGTGGATACTGACAAAGACGGTTGGGGCGACAACTATGGATGGGAAAACAAGAGTATGGCTGACGAAGAAGAAATAGGTGCAATCATAATTATTAGAGAACAATGGGGTGATGCATTCTATCTGGATCCTACTCAATGGTCTGATATGGATGGTGATGGAAAAGGAGACAATAGTTCCGGTAGAACACCTGATGCTTTCCCACTCCGCTCATCTCAATGGGCAGATACAGACGGTGATGGATATGGAGACAATCCTGAATTTGATGCGTGGAAATCAGATGACTGCAAGTTAGTTTACGGAACATCATTCCTTGAACCTCGGTTAGGTTGCCCCGATGCTGATGAAGACGGGGTTTCTGACGATTCTGATTCATGTCCATATGATGCAAGCATTAGTCTTGGAGTGAAGGGACAAGTTGCATGTGCAAAATTCGACGATGATGATAATGACGGCATTCCCAATGAATTAGATCCGGACTACGTAGCTGGCTCTGACGACGATTCATGGGGCGTCGACCTCGGAGGAGATGTTTTGGTCTTACTGGGCCTTGTAGTATTCCTCTTAGCTGTAATTTCAGTAGCAATGGTTGCAAAACAGGCCGGTAAGAGAAAATCTGCACAAAGAAGGGCCGAAGAAATGAAAGTCAGCGCTATGTTCCAAGAAGAGGAAGAAAGGAAACAAGAATGGATTGACTACTATGTTGCTCAAGGCGACACTGCAAAGGCAATGGAACTAGGATGGACTCCACCTGCTGCCATACCACAGTGGCAACAACATCAAGCTCAGCAAGAACAGGCTATTCAAGAATCCATACCCACTATGCTCAGCCTTGAAGATATGTGACTAAGACTCTCAACTCTCTCTCTTTTGCAACTGTGCTTTTTTTGCTAAATCATCGTCAAAAGACAGGAAATCAAGCGATTCCCACAATATATCATCATCTATTGCCGCTAATGCTTCATTTTGTGATAATAATTGTGCAACTGTGATGAAAGACGGCGAATACCCGGTTGATAACTCATACAGATGGCCAGGGAATACTAACCAATCTTGAGGTAGTAGTTCCAATTCTTTCCTCATGAAAAGTAGCGACTTCCTCTGAGATTCTCTATCGCCTCCAAATAAATCTGTTCTACCACATCTGCCAAGAAACAGGCAATCTCCCGTAACTACGATTCCTTCACCACTGAAAGCCATGTGACCTGGACTATGTCCGGGGGTTGAGTAGCCTTTGAAGGCCAACTCTCCAAACGAGATGTCGATTACTGTCCATGCAGGGTTAGACCAATGATTGTTTAATGGACCATCCCAGCCACGTAGAGACTCGTCCTCATGAACCCAAATCTCCTTATCTACCAAATCTGGAACAGCTTTGGAATGGTCCCAATGTGTGTGTGTGAGCCATACTGTCGTGAGTTCCCATCCACTCTGTGAACAGAAATTCAACCAATAATCTGCATAAAATGGATCAATTATCAATGCTTTGTTAGTTTTTTTACAGACGATTAGATGATTCAAATTTGCAAAATCGCCCAACTGCGCCTGATATAGGATAATTTTCTCTGTCTCAATCACACGGTTTGGCATCATCTCTCACCAACCGGACGGACCGCATCACTTCTAAGTAATGACGAATATGGTAAGTCATGCGCAGGGAGCGAATGCTAACATTGCTTCTCGTCGGGCTGCTTTTTGCCGCTGTGCCCAGCACATCTGCCGAGCAAGATTCTATCACGATTGAAGTGCAAATAGATAATCTTCCTGAGAAAGGCTGGTTTGCATCTGGAGAGGTTGTTGAAGTATCAGCCAATTTAGTGAACACTGGTGAAATGACAAGTATAACAATCGATCCAACTTGTAACGAAATTCTACGTGTATGGTCAGGTCAAACAATTGTTTCAGATTACTCAGACAATTGTGTTGGTCAAAGTAGAGGAATGGATGTTGATGGGTTTTCTACAACCCCTCTAAGCGTATTGTCGTGGGACCTGACGGACAATGAAGGAAACATTGTTCCATCTGGAGAATATACAGTCGAATACTTGATTCCTGGAGAAGACATATCCAGCGAGTTAACTGTAATGGTGCAAACACCATTTACTATCCCAGAGGCGATATCTATGGAGGTTGTAATCACTGCTAGGGATGGAGCTCATGTTGAATCAGCACCATCTATTCTAACCGTTACTCTACAAAACAATCTACAGGACAAAGTCAGTTTTGATTCCGGTGATTGTAGGTTAATCATCAATACCAATTTAGTTGGTGATTGCGGCCCTAATGAGTTTGATAGTAATCAAGTTGTTACAATTGCACAGATGGCCATTATTCCTGTTGAAGGTATAAACCAATATTCCATATCATTGGGAGATAGTGGATTGTTAAAAGAAGTCACATTCACTGCAATAGCGGACAATGACAATGGAACTTCATACGGACAGTCCAGTAATTTGGACCTACAGCTGTCAACAAACTATGACCAAAATTCTGGGCTTGAATCATTTGAATCTGATATAATTGTTGAAAATCCAACTGAAGAAAATGTTACTCTAGAATTTGATGATGTTTGCCGAGCTGAAATGTGGGCAGTGGATTATAATGGAGTCGTAGTAATGGACACAAGATCTTTCAAAGATTGCAATAAAATGGACACAGAGACTATGATTGAACCCGGTAACACGAAAATTTTCACACAACCAGAATGGCAGTTTATTGACAAAGATGCTTGTTACGTACCACCTGGAGATTTAACCGTCGTTATGGAAATTCCCGGACATGACTTGTATGCAACAGACGTTATCTCAATTTCAAGAGATAGGGATTTCTACTGCCAAGAAGATAGAGCAAACATAGAGATAACAACATCTGGTAGTGAAATACTAACAATTGAACCTTCTATCACTGCAACAGAACCAGTTGATATAAAATGGTTCAAAGTGTGTGGCTTAGAGTCGAAATTATACGGACCAAATGGCTTCATTGCAGAATATCTTTCGCAATGTGATTACACAGACACAACTACAATCAGAATCGAACAACATGTGCTTGAAACATTTGAGATTGACATGAACTCCATGGAAGACGGAGAGTACTCACTAGTGTTTGAAACAAACACAGCACCTCAAGTGAAATCAACAATTTCATTCGAATGGCCACTAAACCAAGAAAACTCAAACGTTGTCGATGAAGAAATAACGGAATCTGAAAATATCCAGTCTATACTTGTTCAAGGCTATTGGAGCGCAACTAGTGGCGAGTATGGCAAATGCTGGCTACTAAACACACAAGACGACCAAATAATCACCCTATCAGGATCACCCGGATTACTAAATTGGATGCCTGAAACTGGCGTTAACGGTCAATACTCGGCATATGAATCAGAACCCTCTCCTGCATGCGACCTGTTCGCAGCTCCATCAATAACAATAACTGAAGTCATTTCTGAAGATAATCCTGAACTCGAAATTTCTCCTGAACCGGAAAACGTCGTTGACACAATGGATGTAAAATCCGAAGATGAACTTGACCCAATGATAATCAATGCTGGTATAGTCGTAGCAAGTGGAGGTATACTTTCCCTACTATTTGCGTTAATTACAACGAATGAGACCTTGAGAATCCCTGCAACGACTATCGGTCTCTGGTTCCTTGGATTAATTGGTAGAACAAGTGAAACAAGCGATGGTAGGTATCAACGCGGCCGATTAATGGGTTACTTAACTGCGAATCCCGGATGTCACTTCAGGGCGCTTATGGCAGCCCTTGATATGTCGAATGGACAGATAACTCATCACCTGAAAATACTACAAGACGAAGATAGAATTTGGAGAAGGCCTGATGGCCGCTTAGTAAGATTCTACCCATACACGACTGATCTGCATCCGGAGATATCAGATGATGATCTTCCTTTACCCCCTCTTTCACCCGATCCAAATAGCCTTCAAGGTAAGATTCTAAGACTGCTAGATGATGATGGACAAATGAACAAATCACCTACTCAAGCCGAATTGGCTCAAAGACTAGAAAGGTCTCAGCAACTGGTAAGTCATCACCTTCGAACCTTGCAGAAATTTGGCCTAGTAGAGAGATTGAAGAAAGGAATGAAAAATCGATACTGTCTGACAAAGGAAGCAGTATTCTTACTTGATACTACTGAACTGTGAAACTTCAGATGGATTCAAGTCCATATCGATGTTGGGCTGGTTGACCAGTAGGCTAGGCGGTGAGTTGATGGGAGAATATATTCCGCAAGAAACCGAAGAAGCTTGGCAGAAAAAATGGGAAAAATCAGGTATATTTAATGTGGAATATCGAAAAGGAAACCCAGTTTTCTATTGCCTTGAAATGTATCCATACCCTTCAGGCAAAATGCATATGGGTCACGTTAGGAATTACTCGATAGGAGATGCTGTGGCTAGATACAAAAGACTGATGGGATTTGACGTTCTATATCCTATTGGATTCGACTCCTTTGGTATGCCTGCAGAGAATGCTGCTATTGCTGAGGGGGGGCATCCTCATGAAATTACTGAAAAAAATATGGCTTCCATTACAAAGCAAATCAAAAGAATGGGATTTTCCTATGATTGGAGAAGAATGGTAAAGAGTCACGATCCTGAGTATTATCGTTGGAATCAGTGGTTCTTTACTAAATTCCTTGAAAACGGACTCGCATACCAAGAATTCGCTCCTGTTAACTGGTGTAATTCGTGTGATACAGTTCTAGCGAATGAACAAGTCAAAGCAGGAAGATGTTGGCGGTGTAACGGCCCTGTCCGCCAGAAGGAGATGAGCCAGTGGTTCCTCGACATAACAAAATATGCTCAGCAATTATTGGACGGCTTGGAAACTATACAGTTCCCTGAAAATGTCAAAGCACTACAGCAAGATTGGATTGGCAAATCTGAAGGTGCAGAAATAGAATTTGATGTCGAAAATCGAGATGAGAAAATTAGAGTCTTCACCACAAGGCCTGATACATTATTCGGTGCGACTTTTGTTACTCTTGCTCCTGAGCACGAGCTTGCCAAGACACTAGTTGAAGGAACTGAATACGAAACCGCCTGGAAAGAGTTGTATGATGAAATCATCACAATGAGTGAATTTGATAGAATCAAGAATATGGGTAAAAAGAAAGGCGTTCCAACAGGATCTTTCGCAATACATCCGCTTACTGGTGATAAAATACCGATTTGGGTGGGCAATTTCGTAATTGCATCATACGGCACGGGTGCAGTAATGGCAGTCCCTGGTCACGATCAGCGCGACTTTGAATTCGCTGAAAAGTACGATATCCCTATCAAGAGAGTTTTGATAATGTCAGAAGATGGTGATGCAGATTCTGAATTGACTGGAGCAGAGGTTGATCTTGGATGGATGGTAAATTCACCAATTGAGGGATTTGATGGCCTTTACGGTGACGATGCAAAGAGAGCAGTTTGTCAGGCCCTTGAGAAGATTGACAAGGGCCAAGGAACAATAAATTGGAAAATTAGGCCATGGTTAATCAGTAGGCAGAGGTATTGGGGTACACCAATCCCAGTGATACACTGTGACAAGTGTGGAACTGTTCCAGTTCCAGAGGAAGATCTACCTGTTGAACTTCCAAGAGATGTAATTTTTGATGGAAAAGGAAATCCTTTGGAGAGTAGCGAGACATTCTGTAATGTAATCTGTCCAAAATGTGGAATTCTGGCAAGAAGAGAAACTGACACAATGGACACGTTTGTGGATTCTTCTTGGTATTTCTTGAGATATACTGATGCGATGCAAAACGAAACCTGCTTCGATAAGGAAGTGGCTAATCATTTCATGAATGTTGATTTCTACTGTGGAGGAATTGAACATGCACAAATGCACCTCATTTACGCAAGGTTCTGGACAAAAGCACTTAGAGACTTAGGTCTGCATGACATAGATGAACCGTTTAATGAATTACTATGTCAAGGAATGGTAAACAAGGCTGCGCCTTGGTGTAACAAATGCGCCATTACACTAAATGTGGAATATGCAGACAAAACTTGCCCACATTGTGACTCTGAGCTAAGTGAAAGAAGTGCAAAGATGAGTAAAAGCCTAGGAAATACTGTTTCACCTGAGGAAATGATTGAAAAATATGGAGCAGATACTGTTAGATTATTCATACTGTTTGCTGCAAATCCTAATGCCGGAATGGACTGGTCTGATACTGCATTGGAAGCAAATTATAGACAAATGGTTCAGTTATTCAATATGCCATCGAATATTCTTAGCTGGAGTGGTAGTGAAAGTGAGATTGACCTATGGATGAGAGCGAGGCTCAAACAAAGATGCCACCAATGGAAGGGCTGCATGGAAGCCTATGATCTAAGAGGAGCCGTTGATGCTAGCCATTTTGACCTAATCAAGGACATAAATTGGTATAAGAGGAGAGGCGGGGAAAATCCTGAGTTAGGAAAGGAAATACTTCACACGTGGACGCACATGATTTCGATTGCTACTCCCCACTTAGCCGAGGATTGGTGGCAAATGACTGGCAACTCTGACCTACTCGCAAGTAGAACATTCCAATTACCGGGACAATTGACAAGTGAAGAAATAAAATCAATAGACGCTGAATCATATTTACGAAGCTTCCTAGAACAGGCTAGGAAAGTAGCAAAGGTTGCCTCTAAGCACATCGGTGGGACGCCACAATCAGCAACAATACATGTATCTCGCCCATGGAAAAGATCGCTTGCTAGAGCTGCAATATCTCACTTAAACCAAGGGAAGAATATCAAATCGTTCGCAGGAGAGTTACCACAATTCCAATTTGTAACGCCGGAAAATAAATCTGAAGTAATGCAACTTTGGGGCAAAAAAATGCTACCACAAATATTCAAGTGGTCCGATGATGAGAAAGCCATCATTGAAAGTTCACTAAGCGAGGAAAAAATCCTTACTAGTGCTTCAGAATTTATTTGTAGTGAATTATCCCTATCCGACATAGTAATTGAAGCTGGAGAAAGTGATGTTGGAAGAAGTGCTGCGGCCGTCCCGCTAGCTCCATCAATAGTTTACAGTTGAGTTTTTTCAGATGTGGTAAAATGGATGAAGAAGTAATAATCGCAAAATACAATTCTTACATAGAGGCTTTTCAAAGTAAAGACTACAATCTGATCGGCGAGTTTTGTCGAGCGCCTTTCTTCAGCACCTCTCCGATTGGTACAACTATTTTTCAAAATACAAATGACATTGTTTCAGGTTTTTCCTCGATGAGAGAATCGCTTGATTTAGAAGACTATCAGTTTAGCCGATTGAATAAATTAGATTTCATCCCGCTATCAAAACAGACCAATCTCCTGAAGGTCGATTTTGACAGAATCAATTCAAACGGAGATGCCTATCATAATGGCAATGCAACATATGTGTTTCACTCCGAAGATAATGATTTCAAAATTTCAGGAATTATTGTATCTGACGCAAAGACAACATCGAAATGGGCCGAAAATTAAGGCTGTTTCTCACACAAGCTATTTGCTAGTTTCATCCTGATTTACATCCGAAACCTCGGGAACCGTTTTGCTTTGAGGTGTTTTCTTTGGCTTGAAGGTCACGATAGCTGCGATAGATGCCAAAACCAATGCGATTAGGAACAATATCGTAGTCAAGGGTGAGGTCTCCTCATCTGCGCTTTCCTTCTCAACTGTTTCACTTTGAACCTTGCATCCTGTTGATGATACTATCTCTCCTGGACTGGTGGCTGGACATAGGTCATTTAGGTTGTTCACACCATCATTATCGTCATCCAATTGCTTTCCAGAACACCCTATTGAGTTAACTTCATCGCCAGGATTAGTATACTTACATTCATCGTTTCCGTCTGAAATTCCATCATTATCATCATCGTCATCCTCAGTTGAATCTAGACACCCGTCAGCATCAAAATCCATTCCAACGCCAGCTATGCCAACATAACCTCTTGGACATCCGTCAACATCATCTAAAACGCTATCAGAATCGTCGTCATCATCTTCAAAATCATCATGACATCCGTCGCTATCATGATCAAAACTAACATTCCAGTTAATTTCACCTAATGGGCAACTATCTGATAAATCAAGAAGCCCATCGCCATCATCATCTGGGTCTCTATCTGCGTCTCTGCATCCATCTTGGTCATGATCTAATTCATGTGTGCTCTGCCAAGAAAAGGAATCTCTGTAACAATTATCAAAGTCATCTGAGATTCCGTCTCCATCTGTATCTGTCTCGCAGGCATCACCTATACCGTCGCCATCAAGATCCGCCTGATCATCGCTAACATTAGGGCATGTGTCTAACTGGTCTACAAAGCCATCACCGTCTGAATCTAAGTCCTCACAGCCATCTTGATTTTCATCATTTTCAACGGTAGAAATCCAACCGATAGGGCCTTCTGGACATTCATCGTAGATGTCCATTATCCCGTCTTCATCGTCATCAAAATCCTCAGATACATCTCGACAGCCGTCTCCATCGTGATCAGTATTAGGTGCAGAATTCCATCCCACCTCTCCAGGATTACAGTCGTCCCAATCGTCTCCTACATTATCACCATCATCGTCGTCGTCGCACGCGTCGCCATACAAATCCCCATCTGTATCTACCTGATCGGGATTTGCTACTCTTGGACAATTATCCGAACCGTCTGTCAAGCCATCTTGGTCTTGGTCTCTTGCATAATTCCAGATTGCAATATCGCTGAATCCACTCGATGCCAGAGAAAAGTTGCCCATCTGTGCAACATCTTGGATCTGCATTCCAATAATTGGTGATTCGTTTTCACCAAATATAACAGACACAGCAACATCATCACCTTGCCCTCCTGCACTAACTGCCCAATCCCACTGGTAATTGCTGTTCATCTGTGCAACGAATACGTCTCTTTTTTCTCCATTTGAATCTCTATCTTCCAAGGTGTCCTGACCAAGAGTGAACCTTGATGTGTATGTACCTGTTACAATCATGTTATCTTTCTCGTCGATAACTAATGATTGAATTGTTTCCCAACCACCGCCACCTGAATTCATGACAGTAGTCCAGTCGCCATTTTGTGACAGAGTTGCATGGAACATGTCTCTCCAGCCATTTGATGTTAAATTCAAGAAATCAAAGTCCGCAGAGTCTTCAATTTGGCCAACAATATGGACATTTCCATTACTATCTATTGCACAATCATTAACCCAGTCATCATCTTCACCACCGGCAAAAGAGGTCCATGTAAAATTCCCATAACCATCAATTTGTGCAACAAAAATGTCTGCTAAACCCTGTGATTGGTGGTTTGCGTCAAACATCACTGAATCTGTGAACGTTCCAACGATGTGCAGATATCCGGATTCCGCGTAGCACATTCCACCAAACTGCTCTATACCTCCAGAACTGGATATTTGATTAGTCCAAATTATCTGTCCGTTCTCCGAGTAGTGTAGAATAGCTAAACTTGCACCTTCATCGCCAAAAAATAGGTTATCCTCTACCTGCAATGGCCCCTTGTGAATAATCGCTGCTGTTATTCCACCATTAGGGCTTATTTTTACATCGAGGCCCGAAAGATCGTAGCTGTTTGAAAATGCTCTCATCCAAACTGGAGTAATCGATTCTGAATTTACAGAAAATCGCCCAATAAAGGCATCTCCCTCCCCATTATCATCTCCTTTGGTTAGAACAAACATGCCGTCGAAATTAATTTCACAAGCATCTCCTGCTGTACCCAAACAATAGTGTCCTACGACAATTATGTCCCCAGAATCATGTAATGCAATTGCATCTATGCCATCGACTCCAGGACTGCCGTACGATTTGATGTTAGTCCAATTACCAGTTTCATTTGATACGGCAATGAACATGTCAGCGTCTCCAAGCATACCATTGGCTCCAATTCCCTCATCACCAAAGTTCGCAGCCGTAATAAAACTGCCAACGGATACCACTGAATTGTCTGGAAGAATAACGTTCCCTGATAGAATATCATCATCAAAACCGCCGCCGGATGTTGCCCACCCCAGTGTTGGCTCTTCACCGGTTTCAGCAATTACTAGAACCGGAGTCAAAAACAAAAACACAGCAAAAAATGCTATCCGACGCACGATTATCCATTAACGGGTAGCACTTGAAATGTTGTATTTTTTGTCACCAACGTCAAAACTACATCGCTCGTGGGCCATAATATGGGAAGGGTTTTTTCATTTACCTCCCGTAAGGAACTATCAAGTTTAGAAGTAAAGAAGGCATTAGCTTGTTTTAGAAACCCTAGTAAATGGCCCGAATGGAATAGCGTAGCTAAGACCATGTTAGCAACCAAGGCAGAATCTATCGATGAGGGAGATCATCTTGCAATTTTTCAAATCATAAAAGGCGGATTAATAGAAACTAGGTGGATAGTCAGTCAAATCAGAGAAGGTCCTGATTTTTGCGAAATTCAGATCGATGGGGAAGGTCAATACAGAAATGAACGTCCAATTGGAAGAGGTATCAAAGAATTGAGTGTATGCATTACGTTCCTACATAGCGAGGATGGCGGAATTGAGGTCCATTCTAGTTGTAATGTTTCGCGGTTGATGTCAATTTTCTCAAAACAAATAAACGCATTCATGAAAAAACAAAGTGAACAATTTATCACAGACTTGTCAAAGGTTTAATCTCCGGTTATTCTATTGGGCGTGACCAACAGCAGATGCCATGGCGGCGAAGGAAAACAGGAAATCCCGCCGCCCGACTAAGAAAAAGAAACGATATGGTGGGCCGAAAAAGAAATTGCTTGAAGAAAGAAGTGCAGAATATAACTCAAAAGCTAGATCCTCTGCGACAAGTAGATTTTCTATGTCGCCTTTACCAATAGGAATACCGAATGATTTCGAAAATCCTAGCGATTTTTCTTTCGAATGGGAAAATAATCCTGTTTCCCTAAATACCGAGGGCAGAATTGCTGGCCTGGTTGTAAAACGCGGTGAATTTGGCTGGCTCTCAGATAGTAGGGTTGACGAAATTGCAGACTTAGTTACAGATTGTGAGATGACTTTAGACCAAGCATTATCGCTTAGAAGTGCCTTACTTCAGCAAAAAACTGTATACTCACATGGACAACTCCAATCGAGAGGAAAGGCTCTACGTAGGTTATACAAGGATGGAGTCAGCGTAGTTGACTTATCAAAAAAATTTGATTTCCCGCCGATGAATATTTTCCGAGTTATACTAAAAGAAATGGGATGGTCAAAATCGAGGATAAAGGAAACTCTTCGCTCGCCCTCTAAGTTTAAAGAAAGGGAACGCAAAGAGTTCGAAGCTGCTGAAGATGCTGATAGGGTTAGTAATGTTGACCAATCTATTACTCATGAAAAAGCCGACATTTTTGAAGAAATATTAGCAGATTGGTTCGAAACTCAAGGAGTTAGGATAAGAAGGCAAGAGGAGATGGTTAAGGAGCAGATGAAAGAACATGGCAGGCCAGTAAATACTCCTGATTTACTATTCCTTGATCATGTGGAAATTAATGGTGAGCCTGTTGCATGGATTGATGCGAAGCATTTCTATGGAGCAGATGTTGATTTTCAGCGAAAAAAAATTGTGAAACAAGCCTCCAGATATGTCGACACCTGGGGGCAGGGTGCACTTGTCTTTAGACATGGATTCAGTGATAATTTACACATCCCGGGCACAGTTCTATTAGACTGCGGCCCCCTAAATCTTGAACCTCTAGCATGAGTTATTGCAGAGAAGTAAGCTTCACACCCAATCCCAAACTGATTAATTTGGATGCTAGCTCATCGACATTAAACGCCGTGTTGAGATTTCTTGGAACAATTATGACAGACGTCCCAAGCATACAAACATGGCAACTCATATTTTCATCTGAGTTGTTAATAACTAAGTTTAGCAGATTTGCTCTAGTAGATTCTTCTAACAAACCAGATCTAAGAGAAAAGGTGTCTGCCTCTGAAAGTATGGTCTCCCAAATGTCCTCACTCCACTCAATTTTTTCAAGTCGGCTGACAGATTCTTCCCCTGCCTTAGTAATTTTAGAAATCCAAGCCTCATCGTCGATGTAATCCGAAGTATGCTTTTCGTTTTCAGGGTCCCAGACAAGGAGAGCTTGACAGGCAACTGAAAAACTCTGACACTTCCCCGGAAAAGGCGGGGCTCCGGGTTTTGTCCTTAGTTCACAACCGCCCGCCCATAGTCCTAGAACGTCTCCTAAACCTCCGGAGTTTTCTCTCTCAATACGGTGTGCTAATCTTGCCAATTGCCCCTCATCACCTCGATTGAAAAACTCACCAAGAGCTAAACTAGTCGCTAGTAATCCTGCAGCTGACATCCCGAAACCTTGAGAAACTGGTAGTTCTAAAGCAACGTCTATTCTTACTGGGCTGCTAATAGAGAATAATTTTCTGAACTCCTGTAACAGTGACAAATATAATTCATTTCCATCATCAAAATTATCGCCCTCATAGTTCAATACAGATATTTTGTCTGTGTCTGAGTCCGATATTCCCACTGTTGAAACAACACCATGCTCTATGCAGAAACCTGCGCCTTTAGATCCTTGATTTCGTGGGAGAAGTGCTTCAGAATGTATCGAAAAAAGAAGGGTCACATGACCGCCAACGTGGACCGATACTGGTTCCATCTACACTTCCGTCTACAAGATAGATGATGATAATTATCCATCTATGATGTAATTTCTCATGCGAAGGCTGTGTCCACTTCGTTATCGATTTTATCAAATCTGGCAACTAATTCGTCACATGCACGATTGAATACTTCTTCTGGCGTTAAAGAACCGTCTGATTCGAATGAGAATACATATTCCCCTTCAATGTCCTCGAGGACTATTGCGTCATCGAAATCCGCATCCCTACCGGTTCCTGGACCAACTTGATGAAGTGCCCTTTCCAAATCTAAGACTGCATCAACATCTACACATTCTTTGTTGGTGAATAATTTGGAATTTATATCACGGCCTGACTTTGAAGTTAGATTCAAGTCAAAGAGGGTGTTCGCTTTCTTAGGTTTAGACAATATTGCTTTTTGCCTAGGCTGGAATGTGACCGCAGCAGCTGGGCACCACTTTGTGTGTTGCTTTCCTCGACCCAATGTAGCGTAAGCATACAGTTCCAAGTACTGACCTTTTGCGAGAATCGTAAGTGGTATCCTCTTGTGTTCATCACGAATTTGGAGTTTAGTTTCACCTAGAACGTTTAGATCACCAGCATAAACTGTCTTGAAGTCATCATCAGAATCTGAGTTAGGTCCTCTAATTGAAAGGTGATATATGATTTGAGACAAAGGTGAGCCCCACTGATCTTCTGGAACATTCTCATTATTTGGGTCGTCTTCTGGGAAGACGAATTCATCTAAGTAGGTCGGAACCGGAACCATAGCTAGGCGGTGTGCGAGAACTTCATCTGGAAGAACGTTGACTGATTCAATTACCTCTCCTTGGTTATCTTGAGTTACACCCTGTTCAAATCTCACTTTTGTGATAGCCATTTTTGGAACATCGGCTAAGATAGCTCTTCGAATACTATTAACTTGTGATGCATTTGTATCAGAGATTACAATCCTGATTCTGTTATCCTTTGGCCAACCATCTACAACTTCTGCCTTCATGTTATCACCACTATCTCTCAAACACGTCGGCCACGTCGGCCGCCTTTCTTTTTTGTACCATCGTGAGCTATTGGCGTAACGTCTTCAATTCGAGTTACTGTAACACCAGCACGAGTCAATGCCCTGATTGCAGCTTGCGCCCCTGGACCTGTGTTGTTTGACTTATTTCCTCCTGGTGCGCGGTATTTTACAATCACCTGAGTGAAGTCTTTCTCCTTCAACTGATCAGCCATTCTCTCGGCTGCTCTGGTAGCTGCAAACTGACCTCCAGAATCTTTGGAAGACTTGACAACTTGACCACCCGAGCAGGTAGCGATAGTCTCTGCTCCTGTAAGGTCTGTTGCTGTCATGAGAACATTGTTGTAACTTGAGAAGATGTTGATTATTGCTTTACGCATCAAGCATCGCCTCCATCAACTACTGTGTCTTCAGCTTTAGGGGCCTCTTCAGCAGATTCGTTTACGTTGGATGCTTCAGCCTGACTAAATTCAGGGTCGACTTCTTCGTCAGCATATTCAGCAGATTCTCTAACGCCGAGGATGGTTTGTCTAATCACGTGGTTTTCGTCGTTTAGTTTAGAGCGAGGATGATAGCGAATCATTTCTTCCTCATCCCTGTTAACCGGGTAGGATGGTATGGTCACCTTTTGATCACCTATGCAAATTTGGCCATGCGTGACCAGCTGTCGGGCTTGTTTCATGGAACATGCTAGGCCCTTGTAATAGACTTGAGCCTGAAGTCTTCTGTTTAGGATATCCTCCGCTGAGAGCGAGAGAATATCGTCGAGTATTGCATCATTCGATATGAGGCCTTTTCTGTTAAGTGATGTGAGTAGAGCATCTTTTTCTCTGGAGTAGTGACCTTCTGAAGTGTCAACTCTTCCAATTAGCTTCATAGCCTGTCCCCTGATTCGACGTAGAGCTGATTTGGCTTTCCAAATTTCAGTCATGTTTTTTAGACCGTGATTGGATTTGATTGCGTGTTCTTCTTCAATCCTATCTGCTTTCCATGGATGAGGAGGCGTGTCATATTTCGGGCGTGCAAATTTTGGGTGTCCCATGCTTTTCTCCTCCTATCACTTCTTTCTCTGAACTCCGAGTGTCAATCCAAATCTTCCGTTAGATCTGCCTCTCTGACCTCTGACCTTGTGTCCACCGGCATGTCTGATACCTCTGTAACATTTGATTGAACGAAGTCTAGAAATGTCGTCTTCGTGGGTTAATTTAAGATCCTGTCCAGAAAGATGTAATTCATCTCCCGACTCAAGATCACGTTGGCGATTCAACATCCACAATGGCACATTCTGATTGTAGTTCTCGATAGCTTCTCTAAGGGTTTCTTGTTGATTGGCATCTAAATGGCCTGCTTTCATCGATGGGTCGAATCCTGTTATAGTGCATATATTTGCGGCAGTTCTATCCCCTACTCCTCTGACTGCAGTCAATGCTGTTCTAAGGGGCTTTAGGCCGTCTATATCTGTATCTGCCATGCGAAGCATGTAAGAGAAATCGTCTCCGAGTTCTTGTTCATTAGCCATGGTATTCCACCTAAAAACGCGTACATCGTAATGTCGAGCGGCTTTGCGACTAACCGCCCCTATATCAAGACCGCGCTTGGTCATTCGCGAGACTGCGACATAATTTTCCGATTTTTGAGACCTATATTCGTGGTGCGTAAAGGCATTACCTTTCTTGGCATAACATAAGCATAGAATCGTTAGGTTGCTTGGCTATGAAGCCTATCGATTCTCCCCCTTTGGAACTTAATTGCCTATCAATACTACCTTGCAAGAGAGGTTGCAAATCTGGTTTAACGCTCAATCTTAATGTTATCTTACCAAAACCAAATTCGCGTGCTTTCTCGACAATTATCGGGATTGAATCAGCATTCAACTCGCAGTGAATCAAAGCTACTATTTTGCCCGATGCTTGAACTAACAATCCTTCGTCTTTATCAATTAAATTCAGCGAATTCCGGTGATGAACCTGTGGCCTTCTGCCATCAACTTCGCTCCAAGATAATTCTCTTCCAACTATCCTAGCTGTCATGAATGATGATGCTAAACCAGATTGAACCAAAGCTGAATCTAAAATTGTAACATAATCTCCCTTTTTTGGTAATCTCTTGGAGGGGGAGCAAGTCTCGCGATTCCCTTCGATTATTATCGGTTTAATTTTGCTGTTTGGAGGTATGCGAATAAATCGTGTTTCCACGTCTGAACTTGCCAACTGTCCTATCCACAAAGATAGTCTGTCAACCCTTCCTCCGCCTCTACTGGTCCATGTCCAAGTTTTTCCTACACCTGGCCATACTGAGTGAACGATTTCTTCAACTTCTAAACGTTGCATATCTGTTAATCTTGGAGAAAGATCTAGAAGAATGGCTGGCCCTCTATTGTCTGTTTGCATATTTTTTTTCCAAGCTACTAGAACATTTTCTAGTGAGGGTTTCATCTCAGAAAGATCGTGAGTTCTGGAGTTGCGTGGTCTAGCTGGATCTAGATGCAATAATGCTACTTTAATTTCAGAATCTCCTTTAGTTCCGTCACCGATTCTTATTCTACTCTGCTTTACGGACTCAGAATAACTGTGTTGGAAGACACGTTTAAGATTATTATTTGCAGAAATGGCTGTATCGCGATCTAACTCTATCCCCAGCCCTTTGCGGCCAACGGTTGACGCGTATGCTGCCAGTTGAATGCCACTGCCGCAAGCCGGATCAAGAATTAAGCCGTTCATTAGACCAATTTTCCTTATGAGTCTAGCCCTTTCTACTGCAATTTGCCAAGGAGTTGAGAGTGGTTTCGCATCTTTTGCAAAATGAAATTCAAGCCCCTGTGGGGCCGTTGAATCCAAAATCGTTGGACCTGATATATCGGCTAATTCTGGATCCAAATCCATAAACTCACCCAGAGATATCGGACCTAGTGAGTAGACTTTCAAAATTGATGCCCGCCGTCTTGAAGGCGTCTTTACCACCCTCCTCTCGATCTAAGATACTAATGACTGCAACGACTTCACAAGACGTCTCTTCTTCTATTCTCTTTACAGCCTTAATAGCTGATCCGCCTGTTGTAGTTACATCCTCGAGGACTATTACTCGCCCTCCATTGGAGAGCGATGATCCCTCAATCCCCGGAGGATTTTGTGTTTTCCTGCCACCTCTACCCTTAGCTTCTTTTCTTACCATAAAACCAAGCCGGTTTGAGGTTTCATCAGTTGCAATTACAAGTGCAGTCAGCGGCACAGCTCCCAATTCTAAGCCTCCAACAAAATCTGCACCGATTTCGTTACACCTCAAATTCATTAACTCTCCAACTAGACGGCCTGCTTGAGGATGCATCATAACTGGTTTCATATCAAAAAACCACCTAGATTTATTTCCACTGGCAAGAGTGAAGGCTTCTTCATGTTCTCCATCAATAAATGCCATATCTTTAACGAAAGTAACCAATTTTGTCCAACGTGAATCGTTCCTCAGGTCTGACGGCACTGACATATAGAATCCCAGTAGTAACTGGCGAATGAACATTCCCTTGTGTTTTGCGAAAATCTAGCAACAGGCCTTATGAGCCACCGTCAATGAGAATGACTGTTTCACATGCCTGGGGCCGCCGAGATGCAAATACACGACCCTTTGCTAGGAGTGGATGTCGAGCGGCTCGAGAGAGAAATGGAAAACTACCAAGAGTGGATGGATCAGAGAACTGAAGAAGCTTACAATATCGCATCTCAAGCAAGAGCAAAGGGTTTAGATCACAGTTTAGAGGTTGAGATACCCAGAGCCTCAGATCTCGCAAGCAGAACTGAAAAACTACTTGTCCAATATTTGGAAGGTGCGAAGGTCGCTGATGACATTAGACAATTGCTAGCGGAGTTTGATAGAGAAACAACTGCAATAAAGATGGCGACAATGGTTTCAAAACGATTCAGAGAGAACGGATACGATTTGCAAAAGAGTATCGATGTGGGGTTGAGAGTTGGATTGGCAATTTTAACAGAAGCTGTATTAGTTGCACCTCTCGAGGGAATTAGTGAAGTAAAATTGTTAGCAAATGTAGATGGAACGCAATTCTTGTCTGTTAATTTCGCAGGGCCAATTCGTGCAGCAGGAGGGACTGCCCAAGCGCTTGCTGTTCTCATTGCTGACATGATCAGAAGGGAGTTGAACGTAGATGCTTACAAACCAACAGACGGAGAGGTCGAACGAGTCAAAGAAGAATTTGGATTATACAGAGGAGGGCTGCAGTATCGGCCACCGCCAGAAGAGGTCGATACCATTGTTAGAGCATGCCCTGTAATGATAAATGGTGAAGGAGATCAAGACATAGAATGTGCAGGATATGGCAGAGTTCGCAATATCGAAGGTGCTAGAATTAGAGGGGGTGTTCTTTTAGTAATAGGCGAGGGTTTGTGCTTGAAAGCTCCAAAAGTGCAAAGACATACAGAACGTCTCAACGTTCCAGGTTGGGACTTTATCTCCACGTTTGCGAATAAAAATAAGGAGAAAACAAAAGATGAGAAATCGAATAAATTCAAATCTAGAAAAGTTCCTCGGATTTCTAAGTTTATGGATGACATAATTGCAGGGCGCCCGGTATTCGGGGCGCCTTTGGAACCAGGCGGCTTTAGGCTGAGATATGGCAGAGCAAGAACCTCAGGTTTAGCTGCAGCATCATGTAACGCTGCAAGTATGGCGGCGATGAATGATTTCATTGCAGTTGGAACTCAGATGAAAATTGAAAGGCCTGGCAAAGCATGTGCCATAACTCCGTGTGATATTGCTGAAGGTCCATGGGTTATATTGAGAGATGGGACCTTCAAGCAATTCAACACCGAAGATGCTTACAGGAAGGAAGAAAACGAGATAAAAATGATTTGGGACAATGGAGAGATTGTGCTTGGTTATGGAGAGTTTATGGAGAATAACAAAAACTTGGTACCATCAGGCTATAATCACGATTGGTGGGCTGCGGACCTATTGGACGGATTAGATAGCGAGCAAGCTGTTGAAGATTTCTGTCGAATAATGGTAATAGAAAAAGCAACGCTTCCAGATGGAATACCGGGTCTTCCTCTGAACCAATATGAAGATATGCATCGTAGATTTAAAATTCGCAGAGATTGGCGAGACTTCCTCATCGCTCAAAAACCAAATTGGGACAGTTGTAAAGAGATAGCAGTACGATTTTCAACGTCTCTGCCACCTCCGCACAACCCTTGGTGGTTAGACCTGCCAATCGAGTGGCTCCCTGCGTTAATCCAGGCCATAGAAACTGCAACAGTCAGAGATGGAAATCTGACCTTTATCGACGGTGTCAAAGGCTGGAATGCTCAACTGATGGATGAATTAAGACCAGAAAGCGAGGTTGTTTTAGATTCTGAAAATCTTCCCGGTCCAAGTATTCCCATAGAGGATGGAATATTCACAGATATTCCACCAATGTATTGGGTTCTAAGAATGCATGGAATTGTAAAAGGATCTGCATTAGTTTTAGGACTTGGTCACCATCATGACGGTGATGATTTAGTCATAACTACAGGATGGCAAGCACTACTTGAGGGGCTTGGTTTTTCACTCAATGGAAGAGCCCCAATAAAGATTGAAAATTCTGAACAAATTTTTAGAGATCGTATTGACTCTCTTAGAAAGGCTTCTAAGATATTGGAAGATGAAATACTTAGGAAGGGGGATTTGGAAAAGAAACGCTCAGCTGTGAGGATTGCTGCGGAAACTAACGCTAGACAGAGGGGTTGCGGCATTGCTGAAACAGACAGAATTGGTAATGATGCAGCAAGAGAAGTAGCGGATCCTGGTCCTAAAAATCCTGAGGAATATTTGCGCTCGCAAATGCTTGAAGATGACCATCAGGTTGATGGTATAATTTCTCAAATACGTCAAATATCTCGTTTGCGGTGGGAGCATAGTGCACCGGTTAGAATTGGATGCCGAATGGGAAGACCGGAGAAAAGTGCTCCGAGAGAGAAGCCAACTGTTCACTCATTATTTCCAATAGCCCTATCGGGAGGTAATCAAAGACTTATCTCAAACGCTGCTGACCAAAAGGATTTGAGAGTACAAATGGGCATTCGATTTTGCTCTGTTTGTGGTAAAAAATCTCCCATGATAAACTGTCATCATAGAAAATTAGACTCACATGGGGAGGGTAAACCAGGTGAGGTTTGCGGTGGAAGAACTGAATTGAGAATCTCTACAGAAAATGAAAATTCAAGACGTAGAGGTGAACTTCAAACTATTCGACTGGATAATCTCTTGGAGGATGCAAGGATTTCACTGGGAATCGACAGAGTTCCTCAAAGGATGAAAGGAGTTAAGAAATTAATGAGTAAAAATCAGACCCCTGAAGCTATCGAAAAGGGTATTCTAAGAGCGAAGCATCAGCTCCCTGTATTTAGAGATGGAACAGTAAGATTTGATATGAGTGATGTGCCTATTACGCATTTTACTCCTGAGGAAATAAACGTTGAATGGAGCCAATTGAAGCATCTAGGATATACTCACGATTGCTACGGAAATGAACTTTCCAGCAATCGCCAAATGTTAGAGATTTTTCCTCAAGATTTTATTCTGGCTAAATCAGGAGCTGACTATTTTGTCAGAACCGCACAATACATCGACGACCTATTGGTTAGGTTCTATGGATTAGAGCCATATTATCATGTAGAAGGCCCGAGTGATTTAGTTGGCCATCTAATCTGTGCATTGGCTCCGCATACATCGGGAGGGGTTCTCTCGAGGCTTATTGGATTCTCAGACAGTTCAGGAGGGTATGCGCACCCTCTATTTCATGCTGCAAAACGAAGAAACTGCGATGGAGATGAAGATGCAATAATGCTTCTCATGGACGGCTTACTAAATTTCAGTAGAGAAATTTTGCCAGCGAATCGCGGTGGTCAAATGGATGCACCGCTGGTACTTACAACTAGACTGAATCCAACAGAGGTTGACAAAGAAGCTCTCAACGTTGATTCTGGTTGGCACTATGAAAGGTGGTTCTATGAAGCCACATTAAACCAACCACATCCAAAAGATATTGCTGACAAGATGGACTTCGTGGATCGTAGACTTGGCAGCGTTGCTGCCGTAAGGGGACTGGGTTACACACACTCGACTAGAACCCTCGCAGAAGGACCAAAACTGTCTGCTTACAAAACTCTAGAAACAATGATTGACAAAATGAATGGGCAATTATCTCTCGGTCATAGGTTGAGAGGCGTTGATGTTAGGACAGTTGCATCAAGTGTTATTCGTTCACACTTCCTGCCAGACTTGAGAGGTAATCTCGTCGCTTTCACTAGGCAAAAGGTGCGGTGTCTCAAATGCGGTCACTCGTATAGAAGAATGCCTCTAGCTGCAAAGTGCATACAAGCTAGAAAGCAATCAGGAGGAGGAATGAGTGCTTTCGGTGTTAGAAAATCAGAGGGGGAACTTTGCGGAGGAAACCTAGCTCTGACAGTAACTGAAGGCGCTGTTAGGAAATACATCAACGTCACCATGCACGTAATGGAAACTTATGGTGTCGATCAGTATACTAGGCAAAATGTAGAATGGCTTGCCGCTAGCGTTGAAAGCCTATTCAATAACGACAAAGCAAAACAAATGAGCCTCAGCGATTTCTTGTAGTTAATTTGGCCTTAGTGGATCCTGCCAAATACCAGTAGGAGGTGAATGTGTAATTCCTGATTGAGGATTTTCAGAATCTTTATCTGAGACCTTTTTTTCAATTTTTTTAATTACATACTTACGAACAAGGGATTCTGCAAATGCCAATGTAACGGTCATCACAGAGAATATCACAATACCGAGATAAGTCAAATTTTCGAGAGGCCATGTCTTTACGTTGGTAGTCGAAGTCACACCATCTTCTATTTCTGTGATGATTTTTATTTCTCCCTTTCCTGATGATGATTTGAATTTTACACAATCATTTTCAGTTGTCCCGTTCCAATCATATAGAGTAAGTGAATTTTGTTTTACCTGAATACTAACATTATACTCCCCTCCATTTAAGGAGTCAAAACAATGCTCGATTTCAAAATCCACCTCATCTCCCATCAGGCCACCGATGTTTGCTTCTCTAACCTCTGCAAAATCCGCTCCTGGGCGATTAATTTCTTGATTTACACTTTGTTTACTGAGATTATACCATCCAGTGTTAATGACCAACAAAGCCAATATCCACAAGACGTGATTTTTTTTCACTAATTAACCTCCAGAGAAAGTGTGTTTAACACTTTACTCATCCACTTCAACTTGATTAGTTTTCGTTTTACATCAGTGACTCCGGACCACGCCCCTACCTCATTGGTTGTGAAACCAATTAATTCGATTTCTTCTGCGCCTAGAGCAAGAGCGATGCACACGGCCCTGTCCCCATCCGTGAAACCTCCTGGATTGTGCATGCCTTCTATCTGATAGGGAGTTTGGTGTGTAAGGAACACTTCTTGGTCGTTGTCGATAAGTGAGAGAATCCTATTCCAAGATTCTTTGTTGTCTCCATGGGCATGCAGACAAATGGGTATTCCTTTGTTCAGCGCTTCTTCAATGTGAGGTGTTCCATCTCCATCTGTCACAATTAGTTTTACATTTGCGTAATTTGATATTGCCCCGATAGCTCCATCAGCAACTACTGTTGGGTTGGACAATACTAAGTTTTCAGGAGCTGCTGCCCCTACCACTGTTACTTTTCCCTTCAGGGAAAGGTTCGGCTCAGGGTTTTCGCAAGCTTTTACAAGTTTTAATGCACTATTGTAGTCATCTTCAAGGGACCAACCAAAATGCTCACGTATGTCGTCTTGGATCTTAACTAGGTCCAAGTCTATTGGTTCCATTGAACCTTCCAGTAAATATCCCCAAATGAAAGCGAGGGTTCAAATGCCTCAAGGATTAGAGTAGCCCCGTGCCAAAACCGTTGAACATTCCAGACCTCTCAGATGAGGTCACATTGGCAAGGTATCCATTCCTGCCTCAGGCTAAAGCCTGGATTGCACAAATGGCTTCAACTCATGGCATAGATCTCGATGAATTGCTAGAAGGCGGCATGATGGAGAGAGCTAGAATACGAGCTCGGTCTAGACTTGTCGATTCTGTGGACAGCAAGGATGGAGTAGGAATTGCCTCAATTGGAGATATCCATACAGAAGAAGGTCGAATTTTGGAGGCCTTTTCATTCTACTATGCACGCTTAGTCGTTGGTGCAAGTGAGGATGAACGCCTTATCTCAAGATGGGCACAAGCTGAAGCCGAAAGGGCACAGCACATTCTGGAGAGAGATCCAAATCTAGAAGTTATTGCTAAGATATATGTTAGTGAAGTTAGATGTGATAACGGAATTTGGAAGATTGGACTAGCAGATTTCATAGAATTATGTACGGGGATTACCGGTTCAAGATGGAGGCTACCCAATTGTAACATTAACCAAGGTTGGGTAACTTTGCATGATGAGGGAGATAAATATCCCTCAAGGAAGAAGATGGCTCGTCTCTTGAGGGAGAGAATGAAAGATGAGATAAAGAGTGACGCAGTAGAAAAAATGGAGAAAATGGACACCAGCCTTCTCATTAGGTTGTCTGAACCTGTTGGCATGATAAGAGGTCTTGTCGCTAGCAAAACAGCAGAAACTATCGCATTAATTGGCGCTGGAGAAGATTTCTGGCCTCCGTGTATGAGGAAGGCTGTGGCTGAGCTGGCGGAGGGAGTAAATTTGAATCACTTTGGTAGAGTGTTTCTAGGTTCTATGTCCAGATGTCTTGGACTGCCTGTTGAAACGACTGTTGACTTTTTTAGAACTGCACCAGACTTCGATGAAGGCACTACAACCTATCAGGTCAACCACCTATACGAACGGGAGTATACTCCATCTGGTTGTTCCAAACTGAAGGTGAATCATAACTGTGCTGTCAAACCGGGAGATGACAGATTATGTGATCAACCATGGATGGACCATCCGCTAAAGTATATTCGAGCCAAGCAGAGAAGACGAAAGCAGCAACAAAATGTCGAAGTTAACTTAGGTATACCCAAGACAGGCGATGCTTGATGAACTGGAAGCGCGTCAGCGCTATCGTAGCCGGGGTTGGGAAAGATGACAAGGACACTTGTTTTGACGGTTGATAGAGACAATGATCTTGGACTGAAAACCGCAATACGCGGCCCTGTTGTTGGGCGTAAACCTGTTCTAACCGCTGCACTAAGGCTGGGCATAGCAGACCCCGAGGAAAGTGATACTAACGCAATACTCGGAGCACTCCATCAGCATGACAATCTGGCTGAAAGTGCAAGTGAATCTGACGAGGTTGAGATTGCAATCCTTACTGGTGATGAAAAAGTTGGAGTTCGATCGGACAGAGCAATTGCTGCCCAGCTAGAGGAAGTTGTAACCGAATTTCAACCAGATCAGGCAATACTAGTTACAGATGGTGCTGAGGATGAGGCAGTTATGCCGATAATACAAAGCCAAGTAAGAATCGATCATGTAGAGAAAATCATAGTTAAACAATCTAAAGGAATTGAAGGGACATACTACTACATTGTCAAAGCGCTGGAAGATCCAAAGTGGAGAGCAAAGATGCTTGTACCTCTCGGAGCAATAATGGCAATATTCGGCCTTGGCATCATGTTACCTGATGCATTAGGTGGAGTTGTAATTGGAGCACTACCATTGGTATTTGGATTATTTATCCTCTCCAAAGGATTAGGATTGGAAGCAACTGTGGGTAGAATTGCACAAGAAATGAGAGAAAACGCAGACGCTGCGATGTTTTCCTCTCTATTGTGGACAACGACAGTCTTTAGCGCAATCTTTGCGGTAGCAACAGGATATGATTCATACATAGATGCGGAAGCTACATCGAACTATTCTGTGGTGTGGATTGGTGTTGTTCATGCTGCTTTAGCATGGATTGTTATCGCATTCCTAACTTCAACCGCTGGTTTCATGTTATTGAGATTAAAGAAGGGTTCATTCTCAGGAAGATTGGTTGTTTTGAGCGTCTTCGGTATGGTCGTATATTCCTTCCTAAATCAAGGATTGAGCATAGCAGAAGAGGTGCTAACTGGAAAAGGGTACGAATTCTCTGTAAGACAAATTTGGGCAGATATGTTGGAGCCCTTGATGTGGATTGCAGTTCTTTGGGTAACGTCTACAATCGTAAGAGCTGTGCAAGCTAGGCAAGCTCAGGCTGAGCGATACTGGGGCATTTGATTAAGAATAAAACACCGCTTCATGCATGCACTGCGGGCATGTCACTTTGATTGGCCTAACATCAGGAATACCTAGTGGTGCTGAGCATTCTGGACAGATAATCGCTTGCCTAACTTTTGACTGATTACTTATTCCTGCCTCTGATGGATTGTATTTCATCCTATACTGATCTGGGTTATCGATGTAATTTGGACCGGTTTTTAGAGGCACTGCAACATCTAAGTCTACTACCTCTTTGTTGGTTACTGGAGAAAAATCTGGTGAAATTGCGACGTCATCAGATGAAGGCTTGCCTGACTTGTAAGTATTGATTAGTGTCTCGATTTCACCAAGACTAAGGTTGTAGTTCCTACTTACTGAATCCATTTCTAACATTAGATCATAGCCTTCTAACCTTGCAAGACGTCCTATCACCTCGGGTGGAAGAGCCATATTACGTCCGGATACATCTTCCCCATTGAAGGTTCGGAATTGTTGATTACGAAAATAAATATTTTCATGAATTCGGGAGTTATATTCCGATTAACTGCAATATTTGGAGTGAAAATATCGGTTTGCGGGGAATAAACTTCTTGATAACCGTAATTTTACCTATGCTAGAATATGATGGATTCAAATAGGTAGAGCGGTCGGCCGCCGTTTGAGAGTGACGGGGGATGGCACAAAGCAGTTACAGAAATTCAGAGGGAGATAGGAGATCCAGAGCGGCTCGCACATTGACGTGTGGAAGAGTTATGGAATTACCGAATATCATACATAGAGACGCGTCAGTTGCAGACGTTTTGGAAAAAATCACAACAATGAATTGGGACCATTTATTCTTGGTAAACTCTGAAAGAGTGCCTATTGGTAGAATTCACGCAGTCGATTTATTGAAGTTAATTGCTAAAAAGACAGTAAATAGAGAAATTGCTTGGATGCATTCGATACCTGCAAAGCAATTAGTGGTGCAAGAGGCTTTCTTTATGAAAGAAGAAACACCTCTACTCAAAGCAATTGCCCTTATGCTTAAACATGATTTGAATAATCTAGCTGTTGTAAATTATGAGGGAGAAATCGTTGGAACAATTTCACATTCGGCGGCAGCACGTCATCTTCCTAGATTACTGTTGTAAGCAAATTTAAACCACTTTGCGCCTTAGGATAATTCGTGTCAACTTCACCGAGGTTGTGGCCAAATCCACCAAGTAATTCGCCACTTCCTTTACCAACAGGGCCAGTTTTCTACACAAGTTCGGAATTGCAGGAATTGGAATTCCCAGAGATGCCTGATGAATCTAGTTTAGATTTAGAAAGCCTTCAAACATACGTTGGTAATTTCAAGTTACCAAACGGGGTTCTTTTGAAGGACGTTATTGATGTTACAAACAGACGGCCTATTTTAGTTGCAGGAGAGCTTGCAAATCCATACAGGTTATGCGATATATTGGCCCCAGACTTGCCGCTTGTACCAGTGAGACTTGAGAACATTTGTAGAACATATTCTGATAACTTAGACTCAAGAGAGGTGCAACCTGGTATACATCATGTTACTATTGCTAGATCGGTTGGATGGTGGGAAATTAGCTTCATCACCCTAGTTGAATTGTCTGATATGAAAAAGATGGTAGGATGGTTAGATGGACCTAATACTAACACATGGGCTCCAAAAAGGCTAGATGAGGGAATTATCAGACTCGAGAATAATATGATGCTAATGTCTCCAAAGCCGGAAGATATCAGTTGGGATGGCGATTTGGAAAACGTAAATTGCGATATGCCTGAAGCAAATGGGCCTTGTTTGGATTTGTCAACATTAATCGTTCCAATAAATACGAGGCAAGGATGTTACAACCACCGTGGTAGAATATTGAGGTGCAAACACTATCCGCAAACTGAGTTCCATGATACTCTATTTCGTAGAGGGTCCTCCTTCAAGTGGGATAAGGTTCTAAATTGTCTGTAATTCAAATGCAATGTATAACAACGGGACAAAATTGTATGGGTCCCCGTGGATATCCCTAACGAATACTCAAATGTCTTGTAATGTAATTATACATCATGAATGGAAGAGGATCGCAAAAAGTTGCACGGTTGGAACGATTGAAATTTGAAATCATTGAGTATATCACAAGCAATCCGGGCTGTTCGGCTGCTGACATCGTAGATCATCTGTCAAACACAAAAAGAATGAGGAACCATGGACTAACCTCAAGAAAGGTTGGATTCTTTATTCCGAGATATCTGAAAAACGCTGTCATGTTTACTCTCGACCGCTCAACAGGCAAGAGAATATACAGCGTTGCATGAAAAGGTCAAATCTGTATTGGCTGTGGGCCTAAGCAATGGCAGGGCCTACTTGGAAAGACTTGTGGCCTTCTCTCAGTGCCATGTCAGGAAAATTACCAGATTTTCCTGATGGCCCGATCTGGGAAATTTTAACAAATCTAAAGAGTCAATTAGATGAGTTGCTCAATGAGCTGGGTGAAAAGGGTAGAGAAGGTGTTAGCATCGATTCCTCTAAAGGCCCAGTATACATATCAGATTCAGCAACTATTGGCCCGCAGGTACACATTATTGGACCTTCATATATCGGGCCAAATGTTGAGATTAGACATGGAGCCTACATTAGAGAATATTCTTGGATATGTGACTCGTCTTTAGTTGGACATGCAAGCGAAATTAAACACAGCGTGCTGTTACCAACGTCCAAGGCACCTCATTTCAATTATGTTGGAGATTCTATTTTGGGACCAGGCGTAAATCTTGGAGCGGGAGTAAAGCTATCAAATCTGAGAAATGATGGCTTGGAGGTTCACACAATAATTCAGGGTGAAAGGGTTCCTACGGGTCTTAGAAAATTTGGAGCAATAATAGGTGAAAATTCTCAACTAGGATGCAACGTGGTTACAAATCCAGGTGTGATATTGGGTACTCGGTGTAATGTTATGCCGAACACAACCATAACGGGAGTGCATGGACCTGATTCTATGATTGGGTGATGTCATGCTCTTTGGTACCGATGGGATTCGTGGAGAAATATGCCTATCACCGAATTCCTATCAAGAAGCTGTTGAGTTACTGCTGCAGGAAAGAAAACTCTGCAACAAATTGATGCATTTAGTAGGTCTAGGGTTGGGAGAAATTTCAGGCGACGGATCAACGGTAATCATAGGTTGGGATGATAGACCTTCTAACACCGAAATTGTAAGATCACTTACATCTGGGTTACAAAGCAAGGGATGCTATGTCATACATGCTGGAATGTGTGCGACTCCCGGATTACAGAACGCTTTACTAGAGACGAAGAGCGATTTTGGTTGTATGATTACGGCTAGTCACAACCCAGTCTCTGATTCAGGAATCAAGATTTTCGATTCTCAGGGATACAAGACTTACCCTGAATTTGAAAATGATTTTTCGAATTTGATATATGAAATAAGTAGCAATGAAAGCGAAAATACCTGCACAATCTATGATACAAAGACAGTGTCACCCAATTCCACTTTTGATGCAAATTCAGCTCATCAGGAGTTGCTTCTCAAAAGATTCAAGGAATTTAGCGATATGTTTGCGTTACCAAAATCTGCAAACATTATCATAGATTCTTCTAAAGGTATAGCCCATCAATGGATTTCTCCGTTCTTAGAAAATCTAGGAATAAACGCAACAGAGGTTTCTTTGGATGCAAACGCGTTGAATGAGAATTGCGGTGCTGGGGAACTAAAACCAACTGACTCATGGAAATGGGAAGAAATTGAAAATGAGAGTCACCTCCTAATTAGGTCACTACAAAGGACTGAGCCAGGCAAAATTATTGCTGCTGCGCTGGATGGCGATGGAGATAGGTGTCTAATTATTGAGTCAACTTCTGACGGTTGCAGAGTCGTAGACGGAGATGAAATGGCGGACCACATTCTCAGATCTGCCAAAGGAAACTGGCACCTAGCAGCGAGTATTGAATCTGATTTGTCGCTAATCTCATCACTTGACAGGTTACACTGTGATGTCTCATTCACCCAAACTGCTGTCGGTGACCGATGGTTAGCAAATGCTTTGAGAGATAGTAAATGTCAAGTCATAGGCGTTGAAGATTCAGGCCATATTGTTCTATCATCGCCTGCTCCTAACGGAGGTAGGACCCTAGTCGGTGATGGGATTGCAAGTTTACTCATGGTTCTGTGTGCTATGTCATGTGAAAATCGTTCGACTAAATTGTCTAAAGGCTTCAAAAAGCGAGTATCAATTTCCCCATCAAACCGTTCGAAATGGACGGGCGATAACGATTTAGCAGATGCAGTAGAAAAAATTGCTAATCAAAGCATAAAGGGTCTGCATAGAAGTAGTCTTGAGGGTGAATCCAACCTAATGCTGCTGGAGAAATCTGGTCTCTCGATCGGAATTAGAAATTCTGGAACTCAAGCAAAAACAAATGTGTCACTAAGGGTTTCCTCTGGCCTTGAAACTACGGTTGCAGAAAATGTTGCAAATGCAATTTTTGAGATGTTAAGAGACAAAATTTCTAATTAGGTCTCAGCGATTTCTTTCTCGTATTTCTGTCCAAGCCACGTGACTAATCCCAGTAGCACTGCTGTTGCTATTAACATACTCAAAATCATCAAATTATTTACCCCCGAGATTACAAGAATCCCGGCTATTATCCAAGACAGAACAAGATCTAGTGCTCCAATTACTCTCCATGAGCGCCTCAGTGTTACAACTCCAATCAGCCATGATGTAGTGGATACTGCAAGCAATAGAACGACAAGTAAAACCGAAGTTTGCTGATAATATCCAAATGCTCCTGCTGGCATCAAGAGGTGGCTTATCCATAAACAAGATGATATCCAAAGTCCTCTCTCAAAGTATGTACAAACAATAGCTACACCCATTCCAACAAACCCTACTGCGATCATAAACAGTCCTGTGGTATTATCGAATATGGATATCCAATCTCCTAGCGCTGTCCAGCCAATTGGAATTATTATTGATACACCGAGAGGTACTGCTGGTTGTGTCCATTTTATTGAATTTTTAACAGAAAATATGACTACCAATAGGCCTGCTAAACCAAATGAGGAGATTATCACTAAAGTGGCCCAAAAGATTCTTCCCGCTGACCCTCGATGGTCACCCAGCCCTCTTTTCAACCTCTCATTTTCAACCCATTCAAACAGAATTACTGCTGCTATCAAGAAAATCTCGATTCCCCAAACCGGAACTATCCATGATAGGCCATCATACGAATTGGGTATGTGTTGTATCTTGTCAACACCCATTAGAGCAGTGAGTATTCTTGAAGTCATAATTAAGAAAACTACGCCTTCAAGAACTGAAGGTATTCGCAAACCTAGGTCCTTCCTGCCAACTAATGAAATACAAGAGAGTAGAATTAATGATCCAAGCAAAACCAATGATTCCCATTGAGACTTTGCCTCGACATTTGTGTCACCTAATCTACCTGCAATCTGAATTAGTGTCAATCCAACCATTGTAATTGCAACTGGAGACTCTATTCCCAAAATATCAGGCAACTGCAAGTTTACCTGTTCCGCTCTCCACCGAGCGATTCCGATTAGCAGAACTGAAATAAATGAGGCCATCGATATCGCAAGCATCGATTCACTCAGGTTCCAAGCAATGTATATTCCAACAAGCAATGTAACAACAATAAACGAAATTACAACTGTTGGTTTATGGTGAATATCGCCTACGATCAAATCATAATCTCCAGATGATGCTCTGCGTCTAGACCGTTTCTTTTGCAATTCACTTAACTCGATTAATTCTGCATCAACCATCCTGATGCCAGTGTTCTTATCTTCTGCAATTTCATCATCAGGATTGCTATCCTTCCTCGCTGCATACTTGTTTATTCGTTGGTCTCTAATTGCGACCTGTTTCAATCTTGAACGTATCTCTCCCTGAGCTGCAAGCCAGGCGCCATTTGAAACGAAGCATATTCCCGCAACATAAATTGTAAAATCATCTGAGAAACTAAACCCAGCAACACCGATTACAGTTAGAATTGCAATACAAGCAATTGCAGAGGGGAGGAGTTTCTCTAGTTTTGAGGCTCTTGGAAGATATATGATTGACATGGCCACTATCGCTGAAAGAGAGCCAACACGTAAGTTTAAGATGTCATTTTTCCAAAATTGCCCATCATTTAGGGTTGATGATATTGGCTCATCCAAAGCAATTAGCATCAGCATAATGGAAATCATTCCCAAAGTTAGTGTAATCAATTTCTCAGGAAGTATCGCCTGGTGAGAAAGATTCTCTCCCCTACTTTTTCTATCTGCATTTTCTTGGGACCAATTCAAGATTATCATAGATGATATGGCAAATGCCGTAATCCACAATGCACCATAACCAAACCTCCATTGGATTATAATCGCTGCTATTGCCCAGGTTGTTAAAATGAATCTTGGTGTCCCTTGATGCCTATCCAATCTAATTGCGATTGCGTGCGAGAGAATTAAACTACACATTGCAATGATAACACCGTAAGCCGGAATGATTCCTGGGCTAGTAACAAACAGGATTGCTAGTAAAGCTATTATGAAATTAATATTCCACAAACGCATCATTCCACTATCTCTCATCCTGGCACTTAACTCTGACATGCCAACTAATCTACCAGCTAAATTTACACCGCTTTCACCTAGTTTTAGGTTCAATGGGATTTGCATTAGAATTAGTGACAATATGTAAACAGAAATATCAATTTCGGAGATATTTATCGGTATTACGTCTACTGAAACCAAGCGGTTCTCAATATCACTAGCAAACATAGCTAACCATACCCAAGGAGCGATTGACGCAGTTCCAGCAAGAGATGGTGAGTCTCTATACACTGCCAAACCTGCTAGACCAAACCAGACAACTGATTGAGACAATAACATAACTCTAGAATACTCAGACGTCTCTGCATTGATCAATAACGTGATTAGGATTACTATTACTATTGAACCAATCCAAAGTACCTGATCTGATACAGCGCGCTGGTGATTCAATATCGCAAAAGTTGTAATTGTTGCACATATTGCTGCGAATATCGAGTATGGATCTGAGATTGGAACCGATATCACGTTGCGAACCATGAGTATTAGCACTGCTAGTAAGATCGGAGCGGGCCATAATGTGTATCTTTGTAGTCTTGACCAACTCTCTCCCCTAACAATCAGATATGATGGAGCAAAAGCAGACAGCAGAAGTGTTAATTGTGCTAAGGCATAACCCGTCTCGAGCCTATTTGATGCAATCGCAAGTAACGCTCCAATCATACCAAGTCCAACAGAAACGGACCACAAACCTGGTTTGCCAAGTCCTATCGCCTTGAATGCCGAGGAAAACCAATTTTCCGCAGAAGCAAATTTTGTTGCCATTACAGCATTTATTCCTGTCACTCCGAACATAAGCAAGAACAGCAATAATTCATCCGCAAATGATTGAATCCTTATCCCGAATATGTCCCAACCATTACTAATTGAGTGAATGCCAATCCATAGGTAAGATACTGCTATACCCAAAGAGGCTAAATTACCCGAATTTCTTAGATAAGCTAAACTATGGAACAATAGTGTTCCAATGGCTATCATTAGTGCTACACCTCTCTCTCCGTATGGCTCTCCAGCAGCCGAACCTATTACCAGCAAAACCAGCGTTGCTTGGGTCGCAATGGCGTCTTCATCGTGGTGCTGAGCTATTCCAATATTCACACCAACTAGTCCAAGCAGCAATAATCCGAGTTCATTTTGACTAATCCAGTCCCATGAATACATAGAAATTGCAAGGCCATACAAGAGTTTCATCGAAATAATGACCCAAGTTACACCCAGCAGTTGCATGCTCTTTCTGGGAATCCATATTTCACCTAACCATAATCCAAAAACTGCCATCAAGAATAAGCCGATTGCAGAGAACAAGGTACTGAATATGGGAGACGTGCCAAGTAATGTCCCTATCGCAGACCAAACTACAATCATTGAAATCATTAGGCCGTAATGTAATCTTTTTTCGCCCTCAATTTTAGTATCAGATACTGAATTGGTTTTATGCGAAATTAGTTTGTCTTTCACAATTTTAGATTGTGACGTTTTGCCGCGAGAAAATATTTCAGAAACTTCGCCAATTGCGATATCTCGATCTACATCGATGGTCTCCTCTGATTCCTGTGATTTTTCTTCCGGTTCAGAAACCAAAAGGAAATCATCCAAGTTAATTCCTGAAGCTTTTTCAAACTTCTGCTTGGAGAGAATATCATCCTCAATATCCTTCTCCATATAGCGTCAATTATGATTTTTGATTTGAATGTCTCCCTTTGATAACTCGATTTAATGGGATTGGATGATAATTTGCCAATTTCCGAACCGACAAGGACAAAGACGGACCGCGGTTGGGTAAATCATGGCGACCAACATGGGCGCTCCTTCGGGGGACTTGACCCAAAGCGGTATTTCGTGTGACGCAAACGTGTATTGGAACCTAGATTCTGAAGTTTTAGTTGACATGGCTGTTCAGCGAGGAGAAGGTTTCTTCACAGCAGATAATGCCCTTGTTACAGAAACTGGAAGTAGAACTGGTCGCTCACCTAAAGATAAATTCATAGTAAGAGAAGATTCCACTAGCAATGACATTAATTGGGGTCAAGTCAATGTTGCAACGAGCGATACTGCGTTCAATAGGTTGAAAAAACAAGTTATTGATTATCTGTCTGCCCAAGACACTTTATTTGTCCAAGACCTATACTGTGGTTCTGAAGAAAGCGAGGCCTTGTCAATAAGAGTGATCAACCAAAATGCTTGGCATAATGCATTTTCTAGAAACATGTTTGTGAGACCCTCGAGTGATCAGCTCAAATCCCACGATCCTCAATTTACAATATACCATGCTCCAAATTTTGAAGCCGACGATGAAGATTTGAATTCAGAGTGTTTTGTCATAGTCAATTTTGCTACTGGCGAGGTTATTATTGGGGGGACAAGATATGCTGGTGAAATCAAAAAATCTATTTTTGGAGTTATGAATCTAATACTACCAAAAAAGGGAATATTACCTATGCACTGCTCTGCTAATACAAATGGAGAAAATACAGCTGTATTTTTCGGATTATCCGGTACTGGAAAAACAACATTGTCGGCTGACCCAAAGCGTGCTCTGATTGGAGATGATGAACATGGCTGGGGCTCTAATGGTGTCTTTAATTTTGAAGGCGGTTGCTATGCTAAATTGATTAATCTTAGCGAGGATGACGAGCCTGAAATCTTTGCAACTACGAAGAAAAAAGGAAGCGTGCTCGAAAATGTTGTAGTCAAGGAAAACGGAATCCCGGATTTTTATGATACATCAAAAACCGAAAACACAAGAGGCTCCTATCCAATTGAAGCTATTGAAAACAGAACCTTGGATAGTAAAGGCGGACATCCAAAAAACGTAATTTTCCTGACATGTGATGCTTTTGGCGTACTTCCACCGATTAGCAAACTTACCCCCTCTCAGGCCGCATACCACTTCATTTCAGGTTATACCGCTAAGGTTGCTGGTACGGAAATCGGAGTAACGGAGCCTGAAGCAACATTTTCTGCTTGCTTTGGAGAGCCTTTCATGCCAATGCACCCCGGAGTTTATGCAGATTTGTTATCGGAAAAAATGGCGACACACAATTCTAATGCTTGGCTGATTAACACAGGATGGTCAGGAGGGTCTTTCGGAGTTGGAAATCGGATGAAGTTAAAGTATACCAGAGCGATGCTAAACGCTGCATTAGACGGTAAATTGGATAACGTGGACTACATAATAGACGAACGTTTTAATTTCCAAATTCCAACATCCTGCCCAGATGTACCGGATGATATCCTAATCCCTAGACAGACTTGGACTAATCCCCTTGAATATGATGAAACAGCAGATAAACTAGCAAAGATGTTTAATGAAAATTTCAAAAGATATTCGAATGGAGTCTCAGATGATGTCAATTCAGCATCACCAAGAATAAACCAATAATCGCATATTTTGCATCATTGTTTCTAATCCGTACTTTCATAGCGGAAGATGGTCACGGACATATGTTGAGGACGATGTGCAAACGTAGTATCTTTCTTGCTGGCCTAATGTTAATTATGATGTTTTCACCACTTGCTTCTGCAAGTTTCGAAAAAGAATTTGATAAAAAGGAAGACCTCGAAGAGTTCGATATACCTACACATCCCGCAAAAACAATCGATGCTTTTGGTCCAAGAATTGATACTAGCACCTCTGGACGTGCACCATGCAGTGCTGTCCAAACAGATGGAGGAACTGCCGGGGATGCAGGTAACACAACTAGCACAGCTAGAAGCCTAGGAACAGACCCAACTAATGGACCGACCGGTGTCACAGGATGTGTCGATTCTTCCGATTCACAAGACATGTATGCAATTACAACTACTGCAGGTAAGGAAGTTGATATTGAAATTGTGGTACCTGCCAGCGCTGACTTTGATCTGTATATCGTCGATTCCTCTTATGCAGGAAACCCGTCGGACTGGTATACTTATGATTACTCTGAATATAATGATCCACTGGAACAGGTGAGTAGCGCTGGAACATCTCTAGAAGGACAGGCTGTTACTTTCTATGCGCTTATCAATGCTTACAGCGGAGATGGCCAGTATACACTTAGAGTTTGGACTAACAATTCTATCCCTAAACCAGATATGACTATCTCAATGGTTGAAGGCCCTCAAAAGGCGCAGGCGGGAGATACTGTTACTGTAAATTACACTGTTGAGAACCTTGCTAACAACTCTTCGGCTACTACTGGAGCATTCGACGTATTTTTCATATTGTCAACCGATACGACCTACAGCGCAGGCGATAGAATTCTTGACGATGTTTACGTTGAAGCTGATTTAGCGGCTGGTGCATCCCGTAATACCAGCACAACGGTAACAATCCCTGCGAATATCACGAATGATTCCTACCACTGGATTGTCTGGGCAGATGGATATGGAAATATCACTGAATCAGATGAATTAAACAATAATATGGCATCACCAGATATTACGATAATCGGAATTGACTGTTTGGACATTACTGGTGGAGTTCAAGATGATGCTGGTTTGGGATCAGATGCTCCAGACAATACTGCGAACGCCACCAACATGGGAAGCAATGTAACCGCACAGTATACTGGGTGCATGGATGAGGGCGATGGTGCTGATGTGTTCGCATTTGATGTGCCGTCTGGATATTTCTTGGAAATAATGTTAGATGCTGAAGACCAAAATTCTGACATCGACATTTACATTGACTATGAAAATGGTTCGCAAGTTGATAGAGGATATACCTCCTCATATCCTGAAACTGCAACTGCAAAACTAACAGATTATGAAGGTCTTGCTGGAACTTATTATGTGAATGTCACCCACTTTTCAGGCATTTCAAACTACACCCTCAATGTGTGGACAAATCAAAGCATACCTGCACCAGATTATGTGATTGAGAGTATCACAAGTGCAGAGAGCGGTCAACCAGGAGATTCATTTGAAGTAAATGCCGTTTTAGCAAATGAAGGGACTATTGACGGTGCCTCTAATGTGGAACTTACAGCAATCATCTCTGTTAACACTGGTGTTGATTGGTATGACCACATCATAGGAAATGCAGTGACATCAGGCATACCTGTTGATACTAACACAACTGTTACTATTTCTTCAACAATACCTACTGATTTAGTTCAAGGAGGTTACTACCTGTATGTAGTAGCTGACCAAGATAATCTAATCCTCGAAAGAAGCGAAGACAATAACGAGCTTAGGCGAACAGGACAAGTTACCTTTGGCACTGCTGAAACATCTTGTGTGTCACAAAATGACGCAGGACTAGGAGGAGATGCAGGAAATAGCACCGCCCAAGCAATGGACTTAGGGAGTTATACTGATGCAGAATATAGAGGATGTATTGATTCTAACGACAA
>MDSY01153501.1_pt1 | contig 46488 bp, 46 predicted proteins | sample 811131 | NCBI WGS metagenome assembly MDSY01 (sample SAMN05326643, study PRJNA326480) | marine metagenome | isolation source: seawater | place: Atlantic Ocean: South West | collected 2010
ATTTCATCACTTTTAGAAAGTTATCTCCGCGATGATGCTCTTTTAGTTAAACGAATGGGCCGTGGTTACTCCTGGTTCGACACTGGCACTCACAGCTCGCTACTTGATGCTGGAAATTTTGTTAGAACTATTACTGAACGTCAAGGTCAACAAGTAGGGTCACCCGACGAGGTAGCGTTTGAAACGGGCTTGATAAGTAGCGACACATTAAACTTACGTGCAAAAAAATTTGGTAAGAACAACTATGGCAAATATCTTAAGGATATTGCAAATAAGATTTAAATGCGCATTCAGCATAAATATGAGCAAGTTGCTTGCAGATTTGCAATCTATTTGGATTCTAAACTTAGAGAATTAGTATTCTTAAATACCAGATGACTAATCTAGTTTTTGCACCAGAACTCGCTTTTTTTATTTTAGCTTAAAATTCTTCCTTACGTATTTCTACATATCTAAAAAATGGTCATGCAGTATTATATTAGAACGTCTGAGGTGCTGGACTCTGTCAATTTGCAGCCTTTGCCTCTCATTGAGTGTTCACCGATATCACGCCTCTTTTTTCTCATTATTAAAAGTGGCGACAGACCTCAATCGCGATGGCGCAATTCTGCGGCTGCGGATTGTGACAATGGGCCCAAAGCAAACAGCACACCGGTGATCAATGTGGCCCCAACGCCCCCCACTATTATGAGCGCAGCATTGGACCAGATAACTTCAAAGCTGGTTTCAAACACAAAGTGGCTCACGGCCCAACCGCCCAGCAGGCCGGCTCCCAAAGCCACGATAGCGGCCAATGTGCCGACCATGGCTGCGCGCAGCGCAAAGGAGATCAAAATCTCATGGCGGGTGGCCCCGAGGGTTTTGAGTATGGCGGTTTCATAGGCGCGTTGCTCGCTGCTTGCTGAAGCCGCTCCAATGAGTATCAAAAAACCAGTGATCAAGGTGGCGATTGCGCCAATGGATGCAGCGGAGGCAATTGATGATACAATTCCTGAGACCATAAGCACCGCTTCGCGAATTTGAATGCCGGTCACATTGGGGAAGGCCTGTCCCAATTCGTCCAATATTGGTATCTCTGCTGCTTCGGAAGCGTAGACTGTTGCGATATGGGAATGAGGCGCGCCGGCCAGTGCGGCAGAATTCAACAGGATCACGAACCCCATGCCTGCATTAGAAAAATCAACATCCCGCAGGCTGGTGATAGTCGCGGTGATGTCACGTCCGAGAACATTCAGGGTCAAGCTATCACCAAGGCTTATGCCAATCTCATCGGCGGCCTCTGCAGAAAAGCTGATTTGAGCGGGGCCAGAATAGTCGCCTGGCCACCATTGCCCAGCGGTCAAAGACGTTTTTCCTGGCATTTCAGCAGCATAGCTGATCCCGCGGTCGCCCCGTAAAACCCAGTGATCACCCCCAACCTCAGCCGCGGGTTTGCCGTTGATCTGTGTTACCAAGCCGCGCAGCATGGGAGCGGTTTCAACCCGGTCTACTTCTGTATTGTCTGAGAGCCTTTGATTGAACTCGTCTAATTGACCCGATTGAATATCTAGAAAAAAGAAACTCGGGGCCTTGTCGGGCAAAGATTTGGTCATGGATTTGCGCAGATTGCCGTCAATTTGGCCAACCGCCGCCAGAACCGCTAAGCCCAGCCCTATCCCCATGACGACTGGGCCTGCGCGTTCGGTGCCACTGGCAATTGCACTTACGGCGGCACGGAGGGCAAGGCGCCCTTGAAGCGCCTTACCGCGCACCACCTGTTTCAATATCAGTTGGAATAGCCCTGCCATTAAAGCTAAAAAGAGCAGGGCCAGTGAAATGCCCCCAAGCAACCAAAACGTCATAGTGATCGATCCAGAAAATTGGACCGCACCCCAAAGAGCTCCGCCCAGTAAGATCACCAGAACTATGACGTAACGCGCGGCTGGCCAGCTTTGTGGCGTGCCGCCTCGAAACAAATTGGCTGGGCGGATTTGTTCGGTTTGCGCCAAGGGCCAAATCGAAAATATAGCCGCCGCTAATGCGCCATAGGTGGCGGCTTCTAACAAGGCGCCAGGATATACAGAAATTACCGCCACAGCGCTTAGACTTTCCGGCAAGAATGGCCGCGCCATAAAAGGAGCGCCGGCGCCAAGGAGAACCCCAAGAAAGACGGCCATGACGGTATAGGCGATGACTTGTAGCGTATAGATCCAGAAGATTTGACGCGGAGTCGCCCCGAGAGTTTTCAACACGGCTATATGGCCAGTCTTCTTTGCCACAAAGGCGCGCACGGCAGCGCTGACGCCAATGCCGCCAACCACCAGACCTGATAAGCCAATGAGCACTAAGAAGGTGCTCAGACGATCAATGGCTCTGGCCGCTCCGGGCGAGGCATTTCGGGCGTCTTTCCACTTGCCGCCAGCTGTTGCCCAATCGTCCTCAAACACAGCTTTTGCCGCATTAAAATCAGCGCCGTTTGGAAGAATAAGACGATATTTACTGGAAAAAATTGTACCTGGTGACAGTAGGCCGGAACCTTCCAAATCCTGCGCCAAAACGATACTGCGTGGGCCGAGGGCGAAGTTACCAAAATTGTCGGGTTCCTTCTCAAGTGTTGCCATCACAACAAACTCTTGTTCACCCAACTGCATGATATCTCCCAGATTGAGCTGCAATCTACGCATCAATGCCGGCGCCACCACAGCGCCAGGCAGATCATTTTGACCCGCCAGGGCTTCTGGCAAGCTCATGCCGTTCGATAGCACAATCTCGCCGACCAAAGGATAGGCGGCATCCACAGCTTTCACTTGCGTCAAAATTCGCTTCGAGTTATCTCGGGCCACGGCCATCGACCTGAAGTCGAGGATTTCGGACTTCTGAAGGCTCTGTTGCGCCATCCAGCCGTTTTCCTGAGAGCTGGCCCTTCGGTATGTCAGCTCAATCTCTGCATCTCCTCCGAGAAAAACCCGACCATTGCTGTTGAGGCCGGCCTCAATAGCTCCGCGTAGAGATCCAATGGTGGCAATAGATGCGACGCCAAAAATCAGACAGAGGATCAAGATCCTGAACCCGTGCAATCGGTCTTTTAAAGCTGCGGTCAGCTCGCGCTGTGCAATTTTCAGTGCGATCACGAGGCATACCCTTCGGCGACTTTACCATCGCGCAGGTTCACAATCCGATCACAGCGTGCGGCCAATTCGGCATCATGGGTGACTAAAATTAATGTCGTGTCAGGCTGTGCCTCAGTCAGTGTAAATAAGATATCTGCGATGCTCGCACCGTTAGCCGCATCAAGGTTACCGGTGGGCTCATCTGCAAACACAATTTTAGGATCAGACGCCAGCGCGCGGGCCAAAGCCACCCTTTGCTGCTCTCCGCCAGACAATTGTTTTGGGAAGTGATTACTGCGATGGGCCAAGCCAACATCTGCCAGTTTTTGTGCGGCACGGCCGAATGGATCGGATACACCGGCTAATTCAAGTGCCGTAGCCACATTTTGTAACGCAGTCATAGAGGTTATAAGGTGGAATGATTGGAACACTACACCGACTTGGCCCCGTCGAAACTGGGCGAGCTGGTTTTCCGGCATCGATGAAATATCCTGCCCTAACACACTCACACGGCCCTTAGTGGCCTGTTCTAGACCTGCCATGACCATCAGAAGGCTTGATTTTCCTGAACCAGACGGCCCAACTAAAGCGCAGCTGCTTCCTTGAGTTATCTGTAGGTCAATACTATGTAGGATTTCGATCTTGCCGGCATTGCCCTCGAGCGAAAGATAGACCTGCTTGAGATCAATTGCATTTTGTTCTGACACGGGGACCATCCTATGAAATTTTCCTCCCTTCGATATGGCCTTTTTGTCGGTCTATGCAACGTCTTGTTGATAATTCTTTTGGGCGCTGCCTCCCCGCTGCGCGCGGAACCTAAGACAATTGTGGCATTTGGCGATAGTCTTACCCAGGGCTATGGTCTGCCGGCAGATGCCGGGTTTGTGCCGCAGATGGGCGCATGGTTGGCGGCGCAGGGAGCCTCGGTGCGCATGGTCAATGCTGGGGTTTCGGGAGATACGACCGCAGGTGGGTTGGCGCGTTTGGACTGGACCTTGGCTGAACCGGCCGACCTTGTCATCGTCAATCTTGGCTCAAATGATATGCTGCGAGGCTTGGATCCGAACCTTGCTTATGAAAATTTGAAACAAATCATGGACAAACTTGAAGCCAAAAATATGTCAACCTTGCTGATCGGTCATTTAGGCCCGTTGAATTATGGCGCCGAGTATAAAGCCGACTACGATGGGGCGTTTAAAAAGCTGGCTGCATCATATGAGATGGTCTTTTATCCATTTTTTTTCAAGATGCTTATGGCAGCAGATGGGGTAACCCCAAACCTGCAGCTCTATTTTCAGCCCGACGGCATGCATCCCAATGCGGAGGGGGTTCAGGCTGTGGTGTCGGACATGGGCACCTATGTCCTGCGCGCCCTGCAGCAATAGGTGGTGCCTTTTACACCACGTGAAATATACCGCGCTCGAATAGATATTGCTCGCTAACAACATTTAGGGCGTCTAAGATTGAATGAAACGTCGCATGTTGCGCCGGCACAGGCTTGGCCTCAACGCCAGATGTACCTCGTGATTTTTTAAAAGTATAGGACATCCAAATCAAAAATGAAATTTTCAATTGCTCATCTGGCGCTTCCTCAAACGACGTGCCATGCCTATAATTGCTTTTTTCACCAAGTAATTACCTATGGTCCTGCTGCAAGCAAACCGTGACGCTATCGACAAACGTGATAACGATGCGCGCTCTTAAGAAAGTAAGTTTCGCGTAAATTCTACACACCAGCCTTCGATAACCCAACAGGCAAGGGCCGCTCTTTGATGGGCAGGTGCACGATGGCGCTGAACAGGCCGACGCCGACGCCGACCCACCAAACGGCGGTATAGGTGCCGTAGATGTCATACATCTTGCCTCCAAGCCAGACGCCCAGAAAGCTGCCTAGTTGGTGTGAGAAGAACACAATTCCGTAGAGCGTGCCCATATAACGCAGCCCATAGATATGAGCGACCAAGCCCGAGGTGAGCGGCACAGTGGCCAACCAGAGCGAGCCCATCGCGAAGGAAAAGATCACCACGGACATCGGAGTGATAGGCAGTGCGATGAACAGGGTGGCGATCACCGTTCGGCCAAAATAGATTCCAGCCAATAGATATTTTTTTGAATAACGTTTGCCCAGATAGCCCGCCGTGAGCGTGCCGATGATATTGGCAATACCGATCAGAGATATAGCCAGTGCCCCCAACCGTGAGGTAGTGGTGATCCCGATAGAGTGCAGCGCGCCGCCGGGCATAATCGGTCCACATAGCTCGGTCACAAAAGCTGGAAAATGTGCTGTGATGAAGGCTAGTTGATAGCCGCAGGAAAAAAAGCCAAGGAAAATCAGTGAATAGCTTGGGTCTTTGAGGGCTTTCATCAAGACTTGGCCAATGCTTTCCTCCAGCTCGGCCTTGCTGGCCACCCGCTCGGTTTTCATCATCGGTAGGAAGATCAACGAGCCAATCACGATGGTGGCAAAGGCGATAAAGACGTTTTGCCAAACCATAAAGCTCAGCAAATACTCAGCCAACGGCGCACCAATCACTTGACCGGCAGAGCCAGCCGCGGTGGCAATGGCCAAAGACATTGATCTGTTGTCGTCAGAGGCGGCACGGCCCACAACCGCCAAGATCACGCCAAAGCCCGTACCTGCGATGCCAAAGCCCACCAAAATGCCATAGAGTTGCATAGCACCTGGGGTGACCGCTGTGGAGGATAAAACCAAACCGAGCGCGTAGACCAATCCGCCTAAGAAGATGGCTTTACGGTCTGTTATTTTATCAGCAATAGCACCAAATATCGGCTGTCCAATGCCCCAAAATAAGTTTTGCAAAGCAATGGCCATGGAAAATTCTGTCCGCAACCAGCCAAACTCTTCCGCCACCGGGATCTGAAACACGCCAAACGAGGCGCGCACTGCAAAGCTAAGCATCACGATAATGCAGCCTGCGATCAAGACGGGGGTGAAAAGGGCGGTTTGTTTCATTGAGAGATCCTAGGAGTTATTACAACCTGCACAAGAGTATTTCAGCGTGTCATAGAATGTGACGTTTAAAAAATCCAGCGTTTGCACCCGCCGCTGGGCGCGGGTAATGGAGGGTATGAGCTTGATCCAAATATATTCTGAGGCGGTCCGCCTTGGCGCATTGCAGGCGGACTTCGCCCAAGAAGCGGCTTTGCCGGAATTGGAGCGGCTGCGCTTGCAGTTGCACCAATCACGCAAACGCGGATGGTTTCGCAAACCTGCGCCTGCACCCCGTGGGATTTATCTCTGGGGCGGGGTCGGGCGCGGCAAATCTATGTTGATGGATATATTTGCCCGTAGCATGGACGCCTCTGTCCGGCGGGTACATTTCCATGCCTTCATGCAAGAGGTTCACAGCGGCATTGCTCGCGCTAAAGCGCAGGGGGCTGTGGACGCGATACAACCCGTTGCGCGGGAGATGGCTGATGGGATCACTTGTCTGGCCTTCGACGAAATGCAGATTACTGATATCGCAGATGCGATGTTGGTGGGGCGCTTGTTTGAAGCGCTATTTGAAGCGGGTATCGCGATTGTTGCCACCTCGAACCGGCATCCTGCTGATTTGTATAAAAACGGTTTGAATCGGCAATTGTTTTTGCCTTTTATCGCACTGTTGCAGCAAAAGATGGTGGTGCATGAGCTGGCCTCTTTGACGGACTACCGGCAAAATCGCTTGGCTGGTCAGAAAAGTTATTTCACGCCCTTGGGTGCGGATGCGTGCGCAGGTATGGATCAGATATGGCTGAAACTGGCGGGTGGGCCGGGACAAACTTTTGTACTTGAGGTGAAGTCGCGGCAGGTTATCATCCCCTCATTTCGCAATGGCATAGCCCGAATTTCCTTTTCAGAGATTTGTGGTCAACCGCTTGGTGCTGGAGATTATCTGGCTCTGGCGCAGGAGGCCAAAGTTTTAATGCTGGAGGATATCCCGCAGCTTGGCCGGGACAATGCCAGCGAGGCCAAACGGTTTGTGACCCTGATTGATGCGGTCTATGAGGCGGGTATTGGCTTTATTGCCTCTGCGGCGGCGCCACCGGAGGCTCTATATCCCACGGGCACAGGCAGCTTTGAATTTGAACGCACCGCATCGCGTCTGCGTGAAATGCAGGCCGACGATTGGGGCCAAAGGTGATCAGGGTTTGAGTTAAGCGCTTTCGTCGTTTTCGCGCAAAACATGTCCTGCCAAATAAAGCGACCCGCAAATGAGAATCCGTGCCTCAGGATAGCGCTGTGCCAAGCCTGCCAAGACCTGGTTGATAGGGCCCCCTTCAGCGCTGGATATCCCACAAGCTTGTCCGGTCGCCGCCAAATTTGCCGCAGGCACGGCATTTGGTTCGTTGGGGATGGTGATGGCGGTCAAGGATACGCAGTGCTCTGCGATTGGGGCCAAGAAGCCTTGCACGTCTTTGGTGTTGATCATGCCACAAATGATATGCGTTTCGCGCCAGGCCAAACTGGCGAGAGTGGCAGCAATTGCGCGACCGGCTGCAGGGTTGTGGCCGCCGTCGAGCCAAATCTCATTGCTGGAAAGGTTTTCCACCAATGGACCGCTGCGGAGCCTTTGCATGCGCGCGGGCCAATGGGCTTGGCTAACTGCGGCAGTGCAGGCTATTTCGCCCATACCAAGACGGCGTAGAGTTGCAATGGCAGCACCCGCGTTTTGGACTTGATGCGGGCCGGGCAGGTTAGGCAATGGCAAATCCAACAAACCAGTTTCATCTTGGTAGATCAACCGTTCAGCTTCAACACTCACATGCCAATGTTGTCCATGCACCAACAATGGCGAGCCGATTTTTGCGGCTTGGCGCTCTATGACCTCAAGCGCTTCGTCTTGCTGTGGCCCCACGATGGCGGTGACGCCTCGTTTTAAAATGCCGGCCTTTTCAAAGGCGATTTTGGCCAGAGTATCGCCCAAGAATTGTTGGTGATCGAGATCAACTGGCGTGATGATACAGGCTACAGGGCGGTCTACCACATTGGTAACATCCAGACGTCCGCCCATACCGGTTTCCAGCAAGGTGTAATCTGCATGAGCCTCGGTGAAGGCTTGCAAGGCGGCGCAGGTGGTGATTTCAAAATAGGTAATGGTCTCGCCGTTGTTAGCCTCGTAGCAAGCATCCAGCTGCGCTGTTAAAGCAACTTCGCTGATAAAATCGCCGGCAATCCGAATACGTTCATGAAACTTTGCCAGATGTGGAGATGTATAGGCGTGAACCACATGGCCTTCGTCCTCCATCCCGGCACGGATCATCGCTTGGGTGCTACCTTTACCATTAGTGCCCGCCAGATGCACCACCGGCGGCAAGCGGTCTTGAGGATTGCCCAAAGCCGCCAACAGTCGCCAAACCCGATCTAAGTTCAGATCAATGATCTTGGGATGCAGCGCCATCATCCGCTCAAGGATGATGTCCGAAGATTCCGATGTCACGTTGTTTGATCCGTTCCTGCTGCGGCTTCTTCGGCAGAAGGCTTGGGCAAGTCACCTTTGATCGCGGGAGATTTTTTGAGCAGCATCCGCGTGATTGTGATCAGCTCATCTCGCAAGGTTGCACGGTGGGTCACCCGATCTAGCATGCCGTGATCCAAAAGGTATTCCGCCCTCTGAAAACCCTCAGGCAGTTTTTCACGAATGGTCTGTTCAATCACCCTTTGGCCTGCAAAACAGATCAGCGCATTGGGTTCGGCGATATGAACATCGCCCAACATGGCATAGGAGGCGGTCACGCCCCCAGTGGTTGGGTGGGTTAGCACAACGATATAGGGCAATCCTGCCTCTTTGAGCATCTGAACTGCGACCGTGGTGCGCGGCATTTGCATCAAAGACAGGATACCTTCTTGCATGCGTGCGCCACCGGCGGCTGAAAACAGTATCAAAGGACGTCTTAGCTCAACGGCGCGTTGGGCCGCGGCGATAATGGCATTGCCGACATACATGCCCATGGATCCACCCATAAAGGCAAAATCTTGGCAAGCGGCTACAATGCCTGTGCGTCCAATATCGCCCTCGACTACCAGCATTGCCTCGGCCTCACCGGTTTTCTTCTGCGCGGCTTTCATCCGATCAGGATATTTTTTTTGATCGCGGAAATGCAGAGGATCAGTGATGGGCTTGGGCACATCAACCTCGACAAAAATACCACCATCAAATAAAGATTCCATGCGCGCTCGTGGGCTTATGCCCATATGGTGGTCGCAATGGGTGCAGACGTTCAAATTGTCCGACAACTCACGGTGAAACAACATGGTGCCACATTCGGCGCATTTGGTCCAAAGATTTTCGGGCACTTCGCGGCGTGAAAACAGCGAGTTTATCTTTGGTCGGACGTAGTTAGAAATCCAATTCAACGGCTGTGGTTCCCTGTTTCATGTGTCTTATCTTCAGTTAATCACCTGTACGGAAAATTGCAACTCACCTCCGCAGGGCAAGGCGCACTGAAAGATAGGCCAAGAGCATGCCAATGGCATCTACCGGCAGATATGACATCAACCTCTCGGTCTCTGTGACCGAGAATGGGTAAATATATAATGTCAGCCCGCCAAGATAATCTCCAAAACCAATCAATGTGACGGCCATGAAGTTCACCGCAAAGTGAAAGGCAATCGCGGGGCCTAAAGTGCCACTGCGCGCGGTGAGATCTGCGGCCAATATGCCAAAGCCAATGGTCCAGATCACAATCCAAGGTGCGGCTTCGCCCATGACGGTGGGATCATAATGCAGCAGGCCGAATAGGACTGATGGCAGCAAAATCCAAATGCTTTTGTGCAACCCACGGGCCGCCAGTTGGCTTTGGAGGTAACCGCGAAATAGCAATTCTTCAGCGCTGACTTGGATCAGCAAGAAAAATAGAGTGAGGGGCAGGAGACTCAACCACAGGCCAAACGAGAGATTGGATTGTAAGTCTTCTGTGAAGAAAGTAAATGCGCCGATTAACGCCAGATAGGGGATCAATCCGCGTATGGAGCGTAGGAATTGCGCTCCGGAGGGTCTCCATCCGCCCAGAATTGTGACCGGGTGACGATGGTGCAGCAGGATCACTGCCAAGCAAACAGCGCCAATCATAAAGCCAAAACTAGCCAAAATAGTGAGCATTTGAGTGGGTGTGGTCAGACCGGGTGTCATGGCCGCCGTTTGCACCCAAGCGTCACCCATGATGGCAGATGCAAGAGATCTACCCAGCATCAGCATCACGACGTAAAGCAAAGCGATGGTCACCAATCCAACGATCAAACGCAAAATGTCTGACTTTTCGCGGGCAGGAGCAACAAGACTTTCATGTGGTTTGTATGACATAGCCCTCTTTTAAATTGTGCATGATGGCATGGAAAGGTAAAAATTATTACTCTTAAACAATATAGTATTAATTAATTTGTGATGGCGTGAACGAACACATGCTCGGATTGGAACTGTCGACTTGCCCCCCGCTGCATCTCCGCCTAAACAATTGGAAAAGCTTTAAACAAAGGGTTCCGCAATGAATAAGCATGTATTCGACAAATCCAAATTGCCCAGCCGTCACGTGTCGGTGGGTCCTGAGCGTGCGCCACATCGTTCATTCTACTATGCGATGGGCATGACCGCCGAAGAGATTGCTCAGCCGTTCATCGGTGTTGCAACGTGTTGGAATGAAGCGGCTCCGTGTAATATTTCCCTAAACCGGCAAGCCCAGGCCGCCAAACTTGGCGTGAAAAATGCCGCTGGCACGCCGCGCGAATTCACCACCATCACCGTGACGGACGGGATAGCAATGGGCCACGAGGGCATGCGCTCTTCTTTGGCCAGTCGCGAAGCAATCTCTGACAGCGTTGAACTGACCATGCGTGGTCACTGCTATGATGCGTTGGTGGGACTTGCAGGCTGTGACAAATCCCTGCCGGGTATGATGATGGCCATGGTGCGTTTGAACGTCCCATCTGTCTTTATCTATGGTGGATCAATCCTGCCGGGGCGGATGAATGGCAAAGACGTTACCGTACAAGATGTGTTCGAAGCTGTGGGCCAACATCAGGCTGGCACTCTGTCGACCTGTGAACTGGAAAAACTGGAAGCTGTCGCTTGCCCCTCTGCAGGTGCTTGTGGCGGTCAGTTTACGGCCAACACAATGGCCTGTGTGGCAGAGGCCATTGGTCTTGCATTGCCAAACTCAACTGGTGCCCCTGCACCCTATGAATCGCGTGACCAATATGCGATTGCTGCTGGCGAAGCGGTGATGAACTTGCTGGAGAAAAATATCCGTGCCCGTGATATTGTGACGCTGAAGTCACTTGAAAATGCGGCTCGGGTTGTGGCCTGTACTGGTGGTTCCACCAACGCTGGCCTGCACCTGCCGGCGATTGCCCATGAAGCGGGGTTGGAATTCTATCTTGATGACGTTTGCGATATTTTTCGCGACACACCTTATTTCGTCGATCTAAAGCCTGGTGGCCAATATGTGGCCAAGGATCTTTATGAAGTGGGCGGTGTGCCGGTTGTTATGAAAGAGCTACGCAAAGCGGGCTTGATGCATGAAGATTGCATCACCGCAACAGGCCGCTCCATGGGCGAAGAGCTTGATCTTATCGAGCGCGGGGCCGATGGCCGCGTGATCTATCCTGTCGAAACACCGATCACCAAAACTGGTGGCGTTGTTGGTCTCAAAGGCAACTTGGCTCCTGAGGGTGCGATTGTGAAAGTTGCGGGCATCCGTGCGCAGCACCAAATCTTTACCGGGCCAGCCCGGGTTTTTGAATGTGAAGAAGATGCATTCGAAGCCGTGAAACAACGTGCCTATGAAGAGGGTGATGTGCTGGTTATTCGCAATGAAGGCCCATCTGGTGGCCCAGGCATGCGCGAAATGCTCTCAACCACAGCGGCGCTTTCTGGTCAAGGCATGGGCAAGAAGGTGGCATTGATCACCGATGGCCGCTTCTCTGGTGCGACCCGGGGCTTCTGCGTGGGTCACGTTGGTCCTGAAGCTGCAGCTGGTGGTCCAATTGCTTTGATCAACACAGGTGATGTGGTGACGATAAATGCCATTTCTGGTGAATTGTCAGTGGCTCTCAGCGGTGAAGAGCTCGCCGAGCGCAAAGCCAAGTGGAAAGGTCCTCGCGAAACGATCTACGCAAGTGGTGCTCTTTGGAAATATGCTCAGCTGGTTGGTGCGACCTACAAGGGGGCGGTAACCCATCCGGGTGCAAAAGCAGAACGGCATGAGTATTTTGATCTCTAGAATCATATTAGCAGCCAGCGTGCTTTTGTTGGCTGGCTGCCAATTAGCAGATATTTCCATTAATAATAGCCTATTTGCATCCGCGCTGATGTCTTCTGGTAAGCTAGCCAGAGGCATGATTGTGCAGGCTCCTGAGGGGTATTGTCTGGATCAAAGCAGCACTCGGCGCGGTGTCACGCGCGCCGGTTTGGTTTTTGCTGGCTGCGTGCGTTTGCCGGGCAGCAATGAATTCGATCCAACCTATGGCCATGTTTTAACGGTGACCAACGCCGGGCCAAAAATTGATTTGTCGGTGTTGTCAGGCTACATCAAATCTGCCGCGGGTCGGGCGGCGCTGTAAGATGACGAACTGTTAACATATCGAACTTCACAGGTTCGGAATTGAAGGACAGAATTTGGCATGGCCGCGTTGTTGGCATGGCGGATCAACCAGAAATTGTTGCGTTACATAACGGTGATGAAGTCTCCGGTGTAGAGGTGCAAGCCACTGAAAAAAGGCGTTTGGACACTATGGGTCGCTGCACCTTTGGCAATATTTTCAGATGGGGTTCATAGCTGCGTGGTGTCATTGGCCAACGGGGACCTATTGGGCAAGTTTACGGTGATTTCTGGTGAACCTTTGGTCTATAAACTTCAAGCTGAAACCAGTCGCAACGTGCAGAGTTGGATTTGTTGAAATTGGTAGTGCGCAGGGCAATGGTGGACGCTGAGGCGTAGTCGTACGCGGGCCAGATTGTGAATCTGAAGTCAGTTGGCCGGCACAAGGATGACCTCAACGCGACGATTCATTTCGCGCCCCTCTGGCGTCGCGTTACTTGCTACGGGAGCAAAGTATCCTAGGCCTTCAGAGGCCACCCGCTCAGGCGCGATCTCCAGAAATTGTGCGAGCAACATTGCGCGTACCGCTTTGGCCCGTTGTTTTGACAGCTCTAGGTTTTTGTCATGTGATCCACTAGAATCGGTATGGCCCACCAACACAATTGATTGATCCGGTCTGGCACTCAAAAAATCTGCAAGTGCTTTTAAAGATGGAAATGCATTGCCGTTTAACGTTGCCAAGCCTGCCCCAAAAGAGAGATCTGACAGCATGAAATGTCCTGTTTCCATCAACTGAGGCGCCATTTGATCGGGGCTTGTGGGGATGGGAAGGGCAGAAAACTGCACCCTAACATCGCTGGCAGGGCTTATCTGCGTAATCTGCAAATGCGTCCTGTTCAACGATCGGCTGACCAATAGCCACACCGCCCGATTTTTGCCTTTATAGGCGCTGAAAAACGTATAACTTCCAAGGTCCACATACATTGCAGGCGGGGGCATAATGGGCAAGGCAAACTTGAAATCATATCCACCGCAGTCATGATCTGCACATTGCAGCGCGAGTGTATAGCCTTGGCCGGTTACCTGCTGTAGCAATGTCGCCGCCACAATATCGGGCTTGGTTGAGACATGAGATTGAAAAGCGGTATGGGTGACGGCACCTGTCAATTGCACACTGGGCACGCTGGTTCCGTCCCAAACTTGCACTGGCAATTCTATCGTCGCCAAGGCGCTTTCCTCTTGGGCAATTTGTTTCAAGCCAACAGGCATGCCAAAGTCCAAAGCTTGGGCTGAGACGGGCAATATCAATATGAGTGCAAGTGTGCGAAGCATTTATTTCCTAACGGTTTTGTGCGTGATATTCTAGGTTGGGACGCATATCCGTCGCGCTGGCCACACGGTTGGTCATATTGAAAAATCCTGCGACCGCGGCAATATCCCAAATATCGCGATCTGAAAACCCAACAGCGCGCAGGACGCCTCGATCTGCCTCTTCAATATGTTGGCTGCTTTCCGTCATTAAGGCGGCAAAGTCGAGCATGGCTTTTTGTCGAGCATCCAGATTTGCGGAACGGTAATTCATAACCAGTTGCTCGCCCAGTATCGGGTCACCCGACAATTTCCGCACGGCGGCGCCATGGGCGGTGAGGCAGTAAAAGCATTTGTTAATGGACGAGACCACCACTGCAATCATCTCGCGTTCTAGTTTCGATAGTCCGCTGTCTGCAAGCATTACATCATTGTAAAAAGTGGTGAAGGCATTCAGCTTGTCGATGTCAAACGCATAGGCCTGAAGTACGTTGGGAATCATCCCAAGCTTATCTTGGCATATGTCGAAATATTTTTGCGTCGCTTCAGGCAGCGTGTCAACCATCGGTAAATCTAAAGCGGTGGGTGTTTCAGTCATGCGCTTTCCTTTATGCGGTAGTGGTAGGTTCCCGCGGGGATCATCCCCATGGATAGGTATAATTCATTTGCGGCGGCGTTATGTGTTGTGGTCATCAAACCCATATAGTTAGCCCCGTTATCTTGCGCCCATTTGGCCGCCTGCGCCATCAATTTCCGCGCAACGCCAGTGCGACGAAAGCTGTCCAAAACCTCGACCGCATGGATCATTGCAATATCGTCATCCAGTGCCAGAAATGCGGTACCAGCGGGCGTGTCGGCGCTGCGGGCAAGCAAACCAGTTTTGGGGCCCTGAACCCGGTGCATCAGTTCGATCCGCTCAGGAGTGATGCCGCCTGCAGCCCAAATCTCACGCATCACCTGCAAGGGTTCCCAAATTGCATAACTCTGCGCCCGGGGCAGCATCTCAGGAACAAGCATCGCATTTTTGCAGACATAAAGCGTCACTGGATCGATGATTTCATATCCACGCGCTGCAAGTTCCATGTCTAGTTCGCTGTCGCTTTGGCGGATCATGAACAACTTGGCCTGACCTAAGGCCAGCATGGCTTGTTCAGCCACGGCAATATCGGCCAGGCTCTCTTGTGCCAAAGTTGTGGCTGAGGCGCGCTTGCCGCCACCTGCACCGTTGCGGATATCCCAGCCTTCATGCCGTCTTATGCTTAGGGCAGGCCATGTGGCATTGCTGGCGTCACAGAGCCTTTGGATATCCGGGAAATTCATGAAGGGAACTCTGCTTTCAACCGCGCCATAGCTTGGTCAAGCATGCCAAAATCTGTGCCACGTATCACCACATTCGCGCCAAATAGGCCGTCTTTTTGGAAAGGATAACACCCAATCGAAAGTTCAGGGAAGGCCTCGGCCAACGTGCCAAGCGGTAAGGCTATGTCACCTTCGCCGCGTTCAACGTGATAGGTTTGAGAGATCAAAGGTTGACCGCCTGTGAGGCTGGGTAAGACGCTGGCTGTCATGGCTTGGAAAATCGAAGGGACCCCGGCCATGACATGCACATTTTTCAAGGTGAAGCCCGGCGCTTTGCTGACCGGATTGTCGATTAGGCTGGCCCCAACTGGAATCCGAGCCATACGCAGGCGGGCCTCATTGAGTGGTTGTTTCTGCGCGTCATAATGCGCCTGAAGGATGGCGCGGGCATCGTCGCGAACGTCGATATGCACGCCAAAGGCTTTGGCAATGCAATCGGCGGTGATGTCATCATGGGTAGGGCCAATGCCGCCGCTGGTGAATACATGGCTATAGCTGTCACTTAAGGATTGGACAGCGGCAATAATGGCTTTGGGATCATCACTGACAACGCGCACCTCTTTGAGATCTATCCCCTGCTCTGCAAGCTGCCCGGCCAAATGGTACATATTGGCGTCACGGGTGCGTCCAGAGAGGATTTCATCGCCAATGACAAGCATTGCGGCGGTTGGGTTGGTCATGTGGCTTCCTTGCGTTCGAATATTCTATAGGTATAGGCCTGCTGCATGCGCTTTCAAACCCCTCTTGTGCCCGGCAGTCTGATCCAACGCTACAAACGCTTTTTGGTGGATGTGCAATTGGACGATGGTCGCGTGGTGACCGCCCATTGCGCCAATCCTGGTGCGATGATCGGCCTGAAGAAACGCGGCTTGCGGGTCTGGCTGGAGCCAAATGATGACCCCAAGAAAAATTGAAATTTGGTTGGAAAGTGGCGCGGTTGGATGGTGGGGCTTGGGTTGGTATTGATACCAGCGTTCCAAACAAAGTGATCAAAGAGGCCTTGCACGCCAAACAAATCACAGAACTTTCCGCCTATGACACCATTTTGCCTGAGCAAAAATATGGCACCAATTCACGGGTTGATTTTCTGCTGCGCGCACAGGGCCTGCCGGATGCCTACGTTGAGGTTAAAAATGTAAACCTATGTCGACAGGACGACTGGGCTGAATTTCCTGATACTGTGACTGCGCGTGGCTTGAAACATTTGGGGGTATTAGGCGATATGGCCGAGGCTGGGCATCGGGCCGTGTTGATCTACTGTGTGCAGCATACTGGCTGTGGCCGGTTTCGGTTGGCACAAGACCTTGATCCTGCTATGCAGCGGCTTGCGTGCACGCGAAAGTGCGGGGCGTTGAGATGCTGTGTTACACCTGTGATGTGAGCATCACCGAAATTACCTTGCGTGGGGCTTTACCCTTGGGCTCGAGCGTCGCTTAAGTGGGGTGAATTTTTCACCGCACGGTCTGGTCGTGTGGAAAGGCTTCCACTATACAAAGTAAATATTTGAAATAGGAGCCTCCCCGTGACCTCAGCCCGTGGACGATTGACCAAAGACGGTATCCGGATTTACCAACCTGGTGATTTTGCAGGCATGGCAGAGGCTGGCCGCATCGCTGCTGTGATCTTAGATGATATCATCCCACATATTTTTGTGGGTCAAACCACCGCTGAAATCGATCGGATTATCACTGAAATGGTGACGGCCCATGGCGCAAAATCCGCGACAATTGGGTATAAGGGCTATATGCATGCCAGCTGCATTTCGGTAAATCATGTGGTCTGCCATGGTATCCCCGGTGATAAGAAAATCAAGGATGGCGATATTCTGAACATCGATGTGACCGTAATTGTTGACGGGTGGTTTGGCGATACCAGCCGGATGTATGTTGCAGGCAAATTGGCCCGAAAAGTGGAGCGGTTGATCGAAATGACCCACGAGGCCCTGTTTAAAGGGATTGAGGCTGTGAAGCCCGGTAATACCTTTGGCGATATTGGCCATGCCATTCAAAGCTTTGTCGAAGGTCACCGGATGAGTGTTGTTAAGGATTTTTGTGGTCATGGTTTGGGCCAAGTGTTCCATGCGCCGCCGAATGTATTGCACTATGGCAGAGCTGGAACTGGGCCTGTGCTGGAAGAGGGCATGTTTTTCACCATCGAGCCGATGGTCAATCTTGGACGCTCTGAAACCAAGGTTCTGGCTGATGACTGGACTGCGGTGACCCGAGATAAATCGCTTTCAGCGCAGTTTGAACATTCTGTGGGGGTTACGGCGACAGGGGTCGAAATTTTTACCCTATCACCGAATAATGTATTTCACCCAACATATGGGTAAGCTTAGGTTTTACGCCAGTGGGCGCCGTGGTTTGGCATTGCCGCCAACATTTGGCTTGCGTTTAGACTGACCAGGACGTCCACCGGGTTTGCCGCCGCGGCCCTGAGGTTTTCCGTTGGGCTTGCCACCAAATTTAGAGGATGACGGGCCACGATGATTGCGCTCGCCATGTGGCACTGCGCCTTGTGGCAATTCTGCAGATGCCCCATGGGACTTGCGTGCCTTAGGTTTTGGAGCCTGCATGGGAGGACCATCATTGGTTGGATCCCAACGACCCTCGAGTGTGGGCTTCGCGTCATAACTTGGCTTACCAACGCCACCGCTGGACGGTTTACCAGCGCCAGAGGATTTGCTGCCAGCTTTTGCTCCAGGACGGCCGCCATGGGATTTATCTTTGCTCCAATTGTCTTTGTCACGGCGTTGACCACTTGGACCACCGCGGCCGGTAGGCTGCTTGCGTTTGGGTTTGCGGGTGTCGACGCCGGGGACGAGATCCCATCGACGGCCACTGGCGATTGGAATTTCCGCCTTCAACACTTTTTCCACATCCTTCAATTCACCCATCTCATCAGGTGCAACAAAGGCAATGGCCCGACCGTCACGGCCTGCACGCGCAGTCCGGCCGATCCGGTGTATGTAATTTTCAGGCACATTTGGCAGGTCATAGTTATAAACAAAGCGTACGTCTGGAATGTCCAAACCACGGGCGGCCACATCGGTGGCTACCAAAACTTTGATTTTGCCGGTGCGCAGGGAATCAATCGCGCGCTGGCGCTGACCTTGAGATTTATTGCCATGCACAGAATCTGTCGCGTAGCCGGATTTTTCGAGGGCTTTCATCAAGCGCTCGGAGCCGTGTTTGGTCCGGGCAAAAACGATGGCTGCATCGTCACGGTGCTCGGCAAGCTTTTCGATCAGGAATTCTGTTTTGGCCACACCGGCCACAAAGTGTACTTCTTGTGTGATCTTATCGGCAACCTCACCGGGACGTGACACGGCAACTCGCTCTGGGTTTTTCAGGTAGGTGTCTGCCAATTCGTTCATGTGTTTTGGCATGGTTGCCGAAAACAGCATTGTTTGGCGTTCTTTTGCCAGCAAAGGCGCGATTTGGCGCAGCGCATGGATAAAGCCAAGATCCAGCATTTGGTCGGCTTCATCGAGCACCAAAAATTGTGTTTGTGACAGCTCAACGGCTTTGCGCTCAATCAAATCAATTAGGCGACCTGGCGTGGCGATCAAAAGATCTGTACCACGGGCCAAACGGTTGATCTGTGAGCTGATGGACATGCCGCCCACAACCAAACCAACCTTTATATGGGTGCCTTGTGAGTAGGCGGATAGATTGTCTTTGATCTGACCAGCCAGCTCGCGGGTGGGGGCCAAGATCAAACCACGCACTGATTTTGGCATAGGCTTGCTGCCCACTTTAAGCAAATGGTTCATGATTGGCAGGCCGAAGGCCGCAGTTTTACCGGTGCCTGTCTGTGCCAGGCCCATCACATCGCGGCCAGCGAGGGCATGCGGAATGGCTTGGACTTGGATTGGGGTTGGATCAACGATGCCCTGCGCAGCCAGTTGTTCTACGAGGCGAGGCATTAAGCCCAGTTCTTCAAAGGTCATAATTTATCCCTTGCGCTGAAAAGCGCATAGTTGGCGGATCACTTCGATCATTTAGGCGGGATTGCCCTTTGACTGTAACACGCATCCCCAAGGCAAAGCCTTGGGTTCGGTCAGGTCAAAGTGCTGCGTGAGCAGTCAGAATTGCCAACCGGACAAGGGCGCAGGTAGGCGCTGACTTGTAAGAAGTCAATCCCATCTGTCACGCGATGCTTAACGTGGGCTTAACAGTGTGAGGGTTGTGCCACCAAATTTACGGGTGTCTTGCATGATGAAACCTTCGGGGGTCATGGCGGAAGCTTCTTCAAAAACAATCAGAGCGTCTGGCGCGATCCAGCCTTGGGCCCGCGCGCTGGTCAAAGCCTGTTCGCCAAGCGACTGTCCATAGGGCGGATCCAAAAACACCAAATCACAATGTGCACCTGGTATCAGCTTTGTGGCGTCTTGTGTCAGCAAAGTGGTGCAGTCAGAGGCTCTCATCAGGGTGATATTTTGCTGTATTAGTTTTTGTCCCACTCGACCGTTTTCGACAAAAGTGGCATGCTGCGCGCCCCGCGACAGGGCCTCCAGCCCTAAAGCTCCCGTGCCTGAAAATAAATCCAAAACTCGAAGGCCGTTAAAATTTACCCAGTTTTGCAGAACATTAAACAGGCTTTCGCGTACCCGGTCTGTGGTGGGACGCAGATGTGCTGCCATGTCACCCTTGCCCAGATTGGCTAATTTCAGTCCACGGTTTTTGCCAGCAATTATTCTCATCCTTGCAGTAGTGCCTTAAGGTCACTCTGCGGATCAGCTGCAATGGCAGGATCTGCGGATTTACCGGCCTCAATAAGCCGCTTGGCCACCATATAGGCCCGGGGATCATTCATGGCGTCGACAGCCAGTAGGGTTCCGGACTTATAGTACCAATGTGAGCACGCAGTGCCGCTGTCGCGCACGACGAGATCTGTGAAACCGGTGTTCAAACCGGCAATCTGCAATTTTACGCTGTATTGATCGGACCAGAACCACGGCGTCGCGGTATAGTCTTGCCCAGCACCCATCATATTCGCGGCTACAACCTTGGCCTGATCAATTGCATTAGGCACGCTTTCCAACCGGATGCGCCCGTCCTGATAGGGGAAACTGGCGCAATCACCCGCAGCCCAAATATTTGGCACGGATGTTTGACCTTTGCTGTTAGTTTCTATTCCGTTGTTGAGGCTGAGCCCAGCGGCTTCGGCCAGACCCGTACTGGGCAAAATCCCAACCCCGACAATTGCAAAATCAATTTCAAGCGTTTTGCCATTACTGAGAACCGCGCCAGTGACATGACCTTCGCCGGTCAACCGCTCCAAGCCCACGCCCTCGAGTATCGTCACGCCATGGCTTTGGTGCAAGCTACGGAAGTAGTTTGAGGTTTCCGCACAGGCCACCCGTTGCAAAATTCTGTCAGCCATTTCCACCAATGTAACCTTTAAGCCCCTGGCTGCGGCCACTGCCGCCGCTTCGAGGCCAATGTACCCGCCACCAATGATCAACACATGGCCGCCACGCCCAAAGGCAGGCTGCATCGCATCCACATCAGCCAAGCTGCGCACCGCAAACACACCATCCAGTCTGCCGCCAATAGCCGCTGGAAGTAGGCGTGGGATGGAGCCTGTGGTGAAGGCCAGGTGGTCATAGCTGAGTGTCTCATCTCCGATGGAAATACTATTTTCAGCGGAATTGATCGTCTTAACTTGGGTGTTCAGGCGCAAGGAAATCAGTTTTTTGGTGTAAAGGTCACGGGGGCACAAATACAATTGATCCAGAGCCATATCGCCCAAAAGGTATTTTTTAGACAAGGGAGGGCGTTGGTAGGGAGGGACTGGTTCATCGCCAATTAGCGTCACGGCGCCGTCATAGCCCAAGGCGCGCACTTTGATTGCCAAGGATGAACCCGCTTGACCTGCTCCAATAATAACAATTCCCGACATTGTGCGCGACCTCTGGTAACTTGTTCCCAGTATCCTATATCTAAGCGCAGTAGATTTACAATGAATGAAGGATCGATGAAATGGCAATATCTCAAGGTGATAAACTACCATCAACAATACTTCGACGCATGGGGAATGATGGTCCTGAGGAAGTCACAATTGATGCTCTGACGTCTGGTCGAAAAATCGTCCTCTTTGGTCTGCCTGGCGCATTCACACCTACTTGTTCCTCGGCACATGTTCCCTCTTTCATCAGAACAATTGGTCAATTCAGAGCTAAGGGTGTTGATGAGATTGTATGCGTTGCTGTGAACGACGCCCATGTGATGCGGGAGTGGAGCAAAGTAAGTGGTGCCGCCGCCGCGGGTGTGTCTATGTGGGCCGATCCAGTCAGCGCTTTTACAACAGCGATCGGTATGAATTTTGATGTTGAGGCAGTGGGCTTCGTTGGGCGTTCAGCACGCTATGCGATGCTTGTGGAGGACGGTGTTGTCAGCATCTTAAACCTAGAAACTGAGCGGGGCATTTGCGACATCTCCGGTGGAGAGAACTTGCTCGCCGACATGGGTTAACTTCCCCGATCAAATATTAGCTGGCCGCCGTGTCCATACGTTCGGCCAGTTTTACATCCAGATCTGACAAACCATCACAATCATGAGTGGTCAAAATCACCTGAACACGGTTGTAGGTGTTGGACCATTCAGGATGGTGATCCAGCTTTTCAGCCCAGAGAGCCATCTCGGTCATCCAAGCCCAGGCTTGACGAAAATTTTTGAATTTAAAATCCTTTGTCAAAGCATCGCGTCCTTCAATCATGGACCAGCCGGATCCAAAAAGAGGGTCTAAGCTGCTTCGGTCTGTCAGGGCTTTGGTCATTGTTGTTCCTCGATCTCTACTTTTTTAAAGGGGCCATAGCTAGTCAGTACGTTAATTTCGTCGTCGACCGCTTCACGCTCGGCTTGTAGGTACCGTGCAACCGCGTTGGAAAACCCAGTATCGCTGAACCAATGCAGCGAATGGGTGACAACCGGCAAATACCCACGAGCCAGCTTGTGAGCGCCTTGGGCACCAGCCTCTACACGCAGCAGGCGCTGGGAAATGGCGAAGTCGATGGCTTGATAGTAGCACAATTCGAAATGCAGGCAGGGAAAATCCTGAACACAGCCCCAATATCGGCCGTAAAGCGCTTCACGCCCTATAAAGTTCAGTGCTCCGGCCACATATCTGCAATCGATTTTAGCCAAAACCAGTAGTATGTCTTGGCGCAGATGCGCCTGGGCTTCATTGAAAAACTGGCGTGTCAGATACGGCGTTCCCCATTTGCGTGCGCCGGTATCTTGATAGAATGTCCAAAAGGCGTCCCAATGGTGTGGTTGGATATCATCCCCTGTCAAAATTTCGATATCACCGCCAAAGTCTTGAGCTTGGGTGCGTTCTTTGCGGATGTTCTTGCGCTTGCGGCTACTGAGATTAGCCAGAAAATCATCGAAACTGTCGTAACCGTCATTCATCCAATGAAATTGCTGCGATTTGCGTGGATGTAGGCCCATTTGCGCCCCAGCCTCTGCTTCGGATTGGGTGCAAAAAGTAATGTGGAGGGAGGATAGCTTATGTTCTGCAGCCAGTTGTAATGCGCCCTGCACTAAAGCGGATCGAGCGATCGCGGTATGCTCTGGTGCTACCAAAAGCCGCCGTCCAGTGGCTGGGGTATGGGGCACGGCCATCTGCAATTTAGGGTAATACTCGCCACCAGAGTTTTCATAGGCCTGTGCAAAATTATGGTCGAAGATATATTCACCTTGGCTGTGGCTTTTGCCGTAGAGTGGGGCCACGCCGATGGTTTTACTGTCCTGTTTGGCTTGTAAATAATGCGGGGTCCAACCGGTACGGGTCCCAACAGAATGGCTGTCTTCCAGCGATTTCAAAAAGCGATGCGTGGTAAAAGGGTCTGCGGGACGGCCATCTTTGGCCTCTGGGCAGGCGCAGCTGTCCCACTCTGTCTCAGGGATTTGAGACAGGCTGGTGAGCACGTTGATTTCTATTTGCGTCTCTTGACCCACGGTGCTCTCGATATATTGCCTATCTTCAAGATGCGGCATGATGGCCAAAGGTCAAGCGAGATAACCGTCGAAGGTGATATTGTCTGCAATGGTTTGGGCCTTTACTGCATCGGCTCGTGATTGCACGGTCCAACACAGGATAGGCACACCCTGAGCTTTCAGATCAGTGACCACTTGATCATCTAATTGTGCTTGGTTGTGGGAAATAAAACAGGCGCCGACCCGATCAAAATCAGAAATCTTACTCAGATGTTCGCGGGTGCTGGCGGAAAGTGTTGGCCAATCAGTTGCCACAAACTGATCTGTTACCAAACCAATCGGAATTTCAGGGCTCAGCGCGGCAAAGGCAGCTACTGCATTTGGATTAAAGGACATCACCGCTACGTCGCCGTCATAGGATTTCAACGCCGCAGCAACGGCTTCTTCAAGCGGGCCCACATCGCTACCCATATTGCCGTCTTGATCTTTGATTTCGATCAACAGCGGAACCCGACCTGCCACCAACGCCAAAGTTTGCTCTAAGCTTGGTATGGTCTCTTGCCCGCCTGTTAGGATGATTTCCGATAGAGCTTGTGCGCTGTGCAGGGCAATGGCACCGGTTTGGGATGTGAGGCGACCAAGGTGATAGTCATGAAACACCATCGCGGTTGCATCGCTTGACAACTGCACGTCAATTTCAATGCCATAGTCCGCCGCAATCGCTGCATTTAGAGCCGCAGGCGAATTTTCAGCGCGCCCCTCCGCTGCATCATGTAATCCACGATGGGCAATGGGGCGGGCTAGGAAACTGGTGGGCAGGTTTGTCATGCGATTTGAAATATTCCTTCAATCTCCACCGCAACGCCCATGGGCAATGAGGGCGAGGAAACTGCAGCACGGGCATGTTTGCCGGCATCTCCAAGGGCTTCAACCAAGAAATCAGATGCGCCGTTTATTACTTTGGGTTGTTCAGTATAATCTTGAGTGGAATTCACAAATCCTGACAGTTTCACCACACGCACCAAACGATCCAGATCGCCGCCGCATGCGGCTTTGACTTGAGCCAATAAAGCAATGGCGCATGTGCGCGCTGCGGAAGCACCAACTTCCGTTGACATATTGTCACCAAGTTTTCCAATGATAAATCCATCGGCGTTTTGACTTATTTGACCCGACACGTAAACCAAATCACCGACCTGTACATAGGGTACATAATTTGCAGCAGGTGCCGGCGCGTCTGGCAATGTGACGCCCAATTCAGCGAGCTTTGTTTCAAATGTTCCAGCCATCTTAAATCTCCCAATCAATTTCATTCACCAGCGATAAGCCTAAATCTCATCTGAGAAAAGTGTAAAACTGGCTTTGTTGCAGAGCACTCGCAAAGTAATTTGTGATCAGTTGTAGAAAATAAGCTAATGGGCTGCGATCTTGGTGTGCAAGAATACCTCCAGAGGGATGCCAGTACGGGAGTTTGGTGAACTCATATTTTTCGTCGCGAAAATCAATTTCCATGTCCTGCAACAAATGGAGTAATTCTAGAGGCCTGTAACTCGTTTGCAACAACTCATAGGTGGAAATTGCTTACCATTTGCCGAACATGCCACAAGAAACTAAGACAAGGGTTAGTAATAGGTGGATCAATGTTTGAACACGTTAGACGCGTAATAATTCTAATCGCTACGGGGCTAATACTGCTACTGTCTGCCTGCAGCCCACGCTCGGGGGCGGTGTTAGATGACCCGTTCGAGCGGCTCAACCGAGCCACTCATGCCTTTAACAAAGGGCTGGATCGCAACCTATTATCCCCTGTTTCTAAGGGCTATACTGCTGTTGTTCCCGATCCGGTCGAGAATGGTATTTCAAACTTTGCCAGCAATCTGAGTTTGCCAGGCAAGGTGGTAAACAATATTTTGCAATTGGATATCTCAGCGGCTTTCAGCAATACGTTCCGATTCGTCATCAACAGCACATTTGGGCTGGTGGGCCTTTTTGACCCGTCTGGTTTGATGGGTCTTGAGGAACGCGATGCCGATTTCGGCCAAACGCTACACCTTTGGGGCGTGGGTGAGGGTGCCTATGCTGAATTGCCGGTATTCGGTCCGTCGAATCTGCGTGATGGCATTGGCCTGATCGTCGATATGGTTTTCCTGGATCCTGCGAGCTATACATTAAAGTCTCCAGTGACCATCTACCGAACCGGATCACGAGTTGGTGAAGTGTTGCAAAAACGACAAATTTATGGTGCCCAAATCGATGAAGTTCTATATGAAAGCGTTGATAGCTATGCCCAATCTCGGCTTGTGTATTTGCAAAGCCGCCGTTTCCAATTGAAAGATAACCCAAGCGATGCTTACATCGACCCCTATGCTGACCTTGAATAGACAGCCCATCGCGCGCCGTTCTTTTTTGCTTGGTCTGATCTCAACTATGGTTGCTGGTCCGGCTTTCGCATTGGACAAGGCCACGGCCACACAATTGGTCGATAGTTTGGCTGCTGAGATTAACCGTGCGATTAATTTTGGCGGTTCTGAAGCCAAATTGATTAGGGCATTTGAAAATATTTTTGTGCAATATGCAGATGTAAATATCATTGCTCGGTCTGCCTTGGGCCCAGCGGCGCGTTCCGCAAGTTCTTCAGAGTTGAGCGCGTTTATCCCTGCGTTTAGAGGTTATATCGCGCGAAAATATGGTAAGCGGTTCAAGGAATTTATTGGCAGTGAGATTGTAGTCAAGGGTACCAAAAATCGTGGAAAATTTTTTGAAGTTGAGGCTTCGGTGCGGCTCAAAGGGACAACTCCCTTCGAAGTGTCGTTCCGCGTGTCGGATCGGTCAGGTGAGAATTTATTTTTTGATATTATCATTGAAGGCATCAGTTTGCTGGCGTCTGAACGCGTTGAAATCGGCGCATTGTTGGACGCACGCAATGGCAACATTGCGCGGCTGACCCGAGATTTAGTAAACCTAGGCTAGTTCTTACCGGTTAATATTCCAAATAACGTATCGAAGATTGTCGTGCCAGATTTGGTTTTCACAGCTGGCTCAATAGGCTCGAGTTGCTGTGAAATTTGAACCGGACCGCGCAGCATGGGCAGTGGACCCGGTGCGGATTGATTGGTGATTGCAATCATTGTCTCACGCCAAATATCCGTTGGGATGCCGCCACCGGTCACACCTTTCAGAGGTGTATTATCGTCATAGCCCATCCAAACACCCACTACGAATTCTGAGGTGAAGCCAATGAACCATGCATCACGAGCGGCTTGGGTGGTGCCCGTCTTGCCTGCGATTTCAACACCTTCAATCTTGGCTCTTTGCCCGGTGCCGCTTTGTACAACTTCATACATCATATAGGTAAGGGCTTGGGCCGCCTTTGTATCGATAACCCTTTCGCCGATGCCGCCCGCGCGCCCTGCAAGGGGTTCGGTATCGCCCAGAAGTTTGATCTGCTCCAAGCCGTAAGGCCGTACCGATGAGCCGCCGTTCAATATTCCCGCATAGGCACCCGTCATTTCGATCAATGTGCTTTCTGATGCCCCGAGCGCCAAAGCTGGCCCGGCGGCCAATTCATTGGCGATGCCAAAATCTGTTGCTACTTTGCGTACCAGATCACGGCCGACGTGCTCAGAGATTTTGATGGCAGGAATGTTCAAGGATTCGGCCAAAGCTTGGGTGAAGGTTACATCGCCGGCAAATTGATTGTTGTAATTGGTCGGACTCCAAGCGCTGGAGCCTGCAATGTTATAGGTGATAGGCTCATCGCGCACGATATCAAAGGGCGTGTAGCCAAACTCAAGAGCCGTGGCATAGACGAATGGTTTGAAGGCTGATCCGGTTTGCCTTTTTGCTTGTGTTGCACGGTTGAAGGCGCCTGTGGTTTGGGTGTTGCGACCGCCAATCATCGCGCGCACTGCGCCATCAGCGCTCATAACTACCACGGCCACTTGGGCTTTAGAACTTTCGTCAATCTTATTGTCAAATATGGAACGCACCGCCTGTTCGGTTGCCGTTTGGACGTTTTGATCCAGCGTTGTGTTGATCAACACGTCTTCTGTGGTGTTGCGCGTGAAAAACTCAGGTCCAGAGGCCATCACCCAATCGGCAAAATAGCCCCCCGCCCGATCTGTTGCGGCAGCAGTCAGGGTTGCGGGTTGAGCGATTGAGGAAGTGGCCTCAGCTTTGGACAGGTAGTTTTCTTGCTGCATTAGGCCGATTACAATGGCTGCACGTGCCTGTGCACCGGCCAAATTGTCGGTGGGGGCAAGGCGTGACGGGGCTTTCAGCAATCCCGCCATCATGGCAGCTTCAGCGGCATTCACCTGTGTCGCTGACTTGCCAAAATAGCGTTGTGCTGCGGCTTCAAAACCGCGGGCACCCGCGCCAAGAAATGTACGGTTTAGGTAAATAGTGAGGATTTCATCCTTTGAAAACTTCACCTCCATCGCTAGGGCGAAAGTGGCCTCTTTGATCTTGCGCCACAGGGTGGAGCGTCGGCACTCACGCTCATAGTTACGTTCAGATTTCCAGAGGTCTCGATCATAGTTCACGCCAAGGCAGATCAATTTGGCGGTTTGTTGGGTAATGGTCGACCCACCATTGCCGGATAGGGGCCCACGACCCGCGCGCAGGTTGATGCGCACGGCAGAGGCCACACCGCGCGGGCTCAGCCCGAAGTGACGGTAAAATCTGCGATCTTCAGTGGCCACAACCGCATTCTTAAGGAAAGGTGACACGGTTTGTGCGGTGACAATGCCACCGAATTGATCGCCACGCCATGCGAAGACAGCGCCATTGCGGTCCATCAATGTGACAGAGCCTTTGGCTCGACCGTCCACTAGAGCGCTGACCTCCGGCAGATTGGCCGCGAAATAAACGACCCCAAGACCCACCAGCAAGAATATAACCAGCCCCAAACGCCACACCATCGCCCAAATCATCTGAAAAGGCAGCAAGAAGGCCTGCCACAAAGCTGCACGCAGTCTGGAAAACCGCTTCGGAGCAGGCTTTTGCAGCGTTGCTTTGCGCTTGCGCGGTGAAGGGGAGGGTGGCGTTCGGCGATCTGCAGTAAGACGCTTTCGTGAGCCTGATTTTTTCTCTGTCATATACCTGTTCGATTTTGCCCTTTGTGGCGCAAGGTAGCGCGCAATTTTGGGATTGTTGAGCAATGTTTCGCATGATCGGCGATTCTTTACCATCACAAGCATCGCTGGAGATTAAAATGGCGCCCAAAGGCGCCAGATTACATGTCACAATTGTGAAGGCCGCAGCACAACGGCCTATTTGGTGGTCTGAGCCAGCGCGTTGGCCAAAATTGGAACAGTCTGGGCATTCAAACCAGCGATATTGATCCGACTGTCACCAATCATGTAGATACCAAAATCAGCGCGAATTGTTTCGATGGCTTCTGTCGATACGCCCAAACGGGAGAACATCCCGCGATGGGTGGCTAGAAAATCAAACCGATCTGAATTTGTCCGTTGGCGAAGCTCATCCGACAGATGTTGGCGCAGGCCCAGCATGCCGAGGCGGGTTTGCTCAAGCTCGGTGGCCCAAGTGGCGCGCAGGCTGTCGTCGCCCAAGATCATGGTCACTAGACGCGCGCCGTGATCTGGTGGGAAAGAGAAGTTTTGCCGGTTTAAAAATGCCATATTGTCTTGGGTTACGGCTTGCAGTGAGGCACTGGGCGAGATTACCATCAAGATGCCTGTGCGTTCGCGGTAGATGCCAAAGTTCTTTGAGCAGCTGGTGGCGATTAGGCATTCAGGTAACTGGCTGGCAATTTTGCGTGTAAAGCGGGCGTCTTCGTCTAGACCATCGCCGAAGCCTTGATAGGCAATGTCGACAAATGGGATCGCGCCAGAGGTAGCCAGTGCTGCAATGATTTGATCTTCTTGTTCTGATGTCAGGTTCGCGCCTGTAGGATTGTGGCAGCAGCCATGCAAAAGCACCACGTCGCCCGCAGGGATCGCTTTGATATCTGCCAACATGCCATTGAAATCCACAGCGCCGTTTTCAGCATCAAAATAGCGGTATTCAGCCAAGGTCATGCCCAGATATTTTACAATCGAGGGGTGGTTTGGCCAAGTGGGGTTGGACAGCCAAACCGTGGTCTTTGGAGAGGCGATTTTGATCAGCTCTAAAGCTTGACGTACAGCGCCGGTACCGCCGGGCGTGGCCACAGCTGACAGGCGGTCCGCAGATACGGCTCCGTCCAATACCAAGTCATACATGGCCGCTGAGAATGCCGGATCACCCGCAAGGCCAACGTATGACTTAGTTTCTTGCACCTGCCAAAGCAGCTGTTCGGCTGATTTGATGGCCCGCATGATTGGCGTGGCGCCGGTGGCATCTTTGTACACGCCGACACCGAGGTCAATTTTATCTAGCCGAGGGTCGGCCCGATAGGCGCCCATAAGGGCAAGAATTTTGTCTTGAGGTTGTGCGGTAAGGTTGCTGAGCATCAGCTATCTCCAGTGGCGACATTAAGGGTTGGGAATTGGCCCCATTCGGTCCAGCTTCCATCATAAAGGGAATGGTCTTTCTTAGAGATGCGCTCCAGCGCCAAAGACAAGACCGCAGCTGTCACTCCTGAGCCGCAGGTTGTGATCGCAGGCTTTGATAGATCCACGCCAGCTTTTTGAAACTCACCGGCCATTTCGGCGATGGTTTTCATGGTCTGGTCACCATTGAGTAATTGGGTGAACGGCAGATTTTTTGAGCCTGGAATATGCCCCGCGCGCAAACCTTGGCGCGGTTCAGGGGCTTCCCCCCGAAAACGCGCAGCGGCACGGGCGTCAATGATTTCATGATCTCGCAGTTTGGCGGCATGGGCCACTTGCGTCACGTCGCGCACCATATGCGGTTGCGGTTGCACTGTCATATGACGGTCGCGGATCACAGGGGCAGCGGTCTCAATTGTGTTGCCTTCGGAGATCCATTTGGGCAAGCCGCCGTCTAGCACCGCGATAGCCTCATGACCCATCATTCGAAACAGCCACCAAACCCGCGCGGCGGAAAACAGGCCTTTGCTATCGTACACCACGATCTGATGGCCGTCACCCACACCCAGGGCACGCACGCGCGACATGAATTTCTCAACAGGTGGCACCATATGCGGCAGGGCTGAGCGATGATCAGAGATATCATCAATGTCAAAAAACCGCGCAGTCGGGATATGGCCAAGTGCAAACTCTGCGGCTGGATCACGGTTCTCAGTAGGCAGATGCCAACTGGCATCCAGGACCCGCAAGTTTGGATGTTTCAAATTTGCTTTGAGCCAATTTGTCGAAACAAGTGTTTTTGGATCGTCTTGTACCATGCAGCCCCCTTGGGATACCTCGGATTTAGCGGGGCTGGGACAACAAAACAAGAGGGATTGCCCCAAGGTTTCGTGAATGATCCTGCTGGGTGGTTTGAATGGTACAAATGACGGGGTCACATGCCCTGTTTCAAAAGTCTCTGCTTTTGACGTCCCCAATCGCGCTTGGCCTCAGTGGCGCGTTTGTCGTGGTTCTTTTTGCCCTTGGCGATGCCTAATTTTATTTTGACCCGGCCAACATGGTTAAAATACATTACCAAAGGAACAAGGGTCATGCCCTCGCGTTGGGTGGAGTTCCATAGCCGTGAGAGCTCGCGCTTGGACACCAGCAATTTACGCCGACGTTTTTCCACATGTCCCCAAGTTTTGGCTTGCTCATAGGGGGCGATGTAGGAATTTATCAACCACAGTTCGCCCTCTTCTACGGCAGCATAGCTTTCAGCAATATTTCCAGAAATTTCACGCAGAGATTTGACCTCAGAGCCCATGAGCATGACGCCGCATTCAATATCGCTTTCAATTGCATAATCATACCGCGCGCGGCGATACTCAGCGATGATTCGATAATTGGGATCTGATTTTGTATTGACCATAGTAGGGTACATATATGGTGACCAAGGAGCCTTGCCAATGGGTCCGATTGAGTTGCAACAATTGAGTGGTATAAATTGAAACGATATCTAAACTATTCGGATCAAATGCTATGGTGAGAAGTTTGGGCCGGGTGTATGAGCGCCCAGCCCGATCCAAATCAGTTGATCAAGCCTGCGTGGCGTAAAGCGGAACCCATCGTGGCCTTTGCTTCATCGGTGAGGCCGACCAAAGGCGAGCGTACCTCTTCAGAGCATAGGCCCAGCTTTGACAGCCCATATTTCGCGCTGACCAAGCCTGGTTCTTGGAATGTAGCAAGATGCAGGGGCATCAATTTGTCGGTAATTTTAAGTGCTGTGGCATAGTCACCCGCGAGGGTTGCCTCTTGCATTTGCGCACACAAGGCTGGGGCCATATTTGCGGTGACCGAGATACAGCCAATGCCGCCATGGGCGTTAAACCCAAGCGCTGTTGCATCTTCGCCTGACAGCTGAATGAAGTCTTCACCGCAGCTAAGGCGTTGTTTTGGAACGCGAGATAAATCACCCGTTGCATCTTTCACGCCAATAATGTGCTTGTGCTGGGCCAATTCGCCCATAGTTTCAACACTCATATCAACGGCGGATCTGCCGGGGATATTATAGATGATCACATTCATGCCACAATCGGCTGCGGCCAAGAAGTGGGCTTTCAGCCCGGCCTGAGTAGGTTTGTTGTAATAGGGCGTAACCACCAATGCGGCGGTTGCGCCGGCCTCTTTGGCCGCCTTGACCAGACGCACGGTTTCATCTGTATTGTTAGAGCCTGCGCCCGCGATGACCGGTACACGGCCTGCGGCTTGGCCCACGACAATTTCAACGACCAAGTCATGCTCTTCATGGGTGAGTGTTGGGCTTTCGCCAGTCGTCCCCACAGGCACCAGCCCATGGCTCCCTTGGTCAATATGCCAATCTACAAGTTTCTTGAGTGCAGCCATATCCACTTTGCCGTTCGTAAACGGCGTGACAAGTGCAGGCAAAGATCCTGTAATCATAGCGCTTCCTTTCAAGTGGGGCATAATCGCCCGAGGTTCAGTCGGCGGACCCTAGCTTGCTCAGTAAGATTTGCCAAGATTTGCGATTGAAAGTTTTTGCTACAAAGCGCAGGTTGGCAGCGATGAAAATTTTCCTTTGTCTTTTGATGTTATTTTTTATTGGTAGTCCAGTTGTGGCGCAAAATGCTGTGGCCTTGAATGCTTTACGCGCTGCCTATTCTGCTAAGGAAAAAGGGAATTGGGAAGAGGCGCTTCGCCTTGTGCGTCCAGCGGGGGACGTCGGAGTTGACCTGATCGAATGGGATAGGTTGCGTGCTGGCAAGGGTGAGTTTGCCGCGACCATCACGTTTTTGACGCGCAGGCCAGATTGGCCAGGTTTGCCCTATTTGCGCAAACGCTCTGAAATCACGATTGAGGCCGACGCACCGCCGAACGATGTCGTTGCTTTTTTTGAAGGCCACCCGCCGGGCACCGCTCAGGGTTCTTTGCGATTGGCGCAGGCTTTAACCAAGCAAGGCCAATCCAAGGCAGCTCTTGCTGCGGCGCAATGGGGCTGGAGCAGTTTCAGCATGGACGAAGCATTAGAGCAAGAATTCCAAGATAGCTTTGGCGCTGATTTAACCTCCATGCACGTAACGCGTTTAGATATGCTGCTGTGGGAGGGGGCGACGTCATCAGCCAAAAGAATGCTGCCACGCGTAAACTCAGCGCAGGCAAACTTGGCAAAGGCCCGTTTGGCATTGCAGAACAACGAAAATGGCGTGACTCGTTTGCTAGCAAATATTCCACAAAGTTTAAAATTAGATCCCGGTTTGGCCTTCGATCGTTTTCAATGGCGTCTTGGACGTCAGCAAACACAGGGTGCCATCGAAATGCTTGCGGCCCAATCGACCTCAGCCATCACGTTGGGCCTACCTGAGAAATGGGCGGGGCGCCGGATGTCACTGGCCCGCGATTTGCTTTGGGATGAGAATTATCAAAGAGCCTATGACTTGGCCGCCAACCATCACTTAGATTTGGGTGATGACTATGCCGCTCTGGAATGGTTGGCGGGCTTTATCGCTTTGCGCAAACTGAAAAAACCAAAGCTGGCTTTGTCACATTTCAAACGCCATCAATCGGCGGTTGGCAGTGAAATTTCTCTTGGGCGCACGTATTATTGGCAGGGCCAGGCATTGAAAGCCATGGGGCAATCTGAGCCTGCCCAAATGGCCTTTGCCAATGGGGCGAAATACCAAACGTCTTTTTACGGGCTGTTGGCTGCGGAAGAGGCAGGCCTGCCCATGCAAGCGGGCCTTGCGGGCAATGTGGTTGATCCGGATTGGCGTCAGGCAGATTTTGTGAACTCCAGCGTGTTTAAAGCAGGCTTGTTGTTGATAAGTGTCGAGCGGTCACGGTTTGGTGTGCGGTTTTTGACCCATTTGGCTGAGAGCCAAAGTCCCAAAGGTATGGCGCAGCTTGGTGGGATGGCGGAGGAGCTTGGCATTCCCTACCTTGAATTGATGCTGGGTAAACGCGCGTCGCGGTATGGCACGATGATGGAGCGGCACTTTTATCCCCTGTCGCCGCTGTTGGTGCAAACGGATGAGGTTGCCCCTGAGCTGGCTTTGGCCATTGCGCGCCGCGAAAGTGAGTTTTTTGCAGGCGCGGTATCAAGTGTTGGGGCCTTAGGCTTGATGCAGGTTATGCCGCGCACGGCCAAGGAAATGGCCGGAAAGTTGGGGCTACGGTATTCGCGGAGCAAAATGCTAAAAGATCCTAAATTCAACGCCAAGATTGGTATCCGATATCTTGAGGAACTGACCGAGGAGTTTGGCAACAGCCCGGTGCATATCGCGGCTGCTTACAACGCTGGGCCTAGCCGTGCGCGCAATTGGACCGATAAGCTGGGGGATCCACGTTTGGGCAAAGTTGATGTCATAGATTGGATTGAGCAAATCCCATTCAACGAAACACGAAATTACGTGATGCGGGTGACCGAAAGTCTGCCAAATTATCGCGCCCGTTTGGCTGGACAGGTCGTGCCATTAAACTTTTTGGCTGAGCTGAAAGGCAATTACACAGCCCCACCGGCCTTTGGAGCCCCTGCGATGTCCATGCGCCCGGTCAGTCGGTCTCAGTAAGCGCCACTCTTGCGCGCCAGAGGGTGAACAGCCCGGCAGAGACCACAAGCACAGCTCCGATAGCCACATTGGGTTTGATCACTTCGCCAAAGACGAAGACACCAATGGTGGATCCAAAGACCAATTGCAAATAGGTAAAAGGCTGCACCGCGCTGGCTTCGGCCACTTCGTAGCAGCGGATCAGCAGCCAATGGCCGGTCGCGCCCGTGCAGCATAGGCAAAGCATTAAGACCCAATCAATGGCAGTCATATTTTCAAAATGAAACGCCCCAACCATTGTCATCACAATACAGCCCATCACGCCAGTCCAGAAAAAACTTGTGGCCGTACTGTCCAAGCGAGCAACATAGCGGGTGAGCAGGCTGTAAAGTGCGAACATAAAGGCCGCCATCACTGGAATGATTGCGTAGTGTGAAAAGACTCCCATTCCGGGTTTTAGGATGATCAACACGCCACAAAACCCAACGCTAATCGCCAGCCATCGTCGCCAGCCCACAGTTTCACCCAAGATTGGCCCGGATAATGCGGCAACAATCAATGTATAGGTGGAGAATATGGCGAGGCTTTCTACAAGCCCCAAAAGGGTAAAACTAGTCACCATCACACTTATTTCTGTGGCCAAAAGTACGCCCCGAAATCCTTGCAAGAGGGGTTGCTTGGTGCGGGCCGCATTGCGCAAGCCACCGGCGTGTTTTGCTGAAACAGTCATCACAAAAGCGGCAAAAAACCAGTAACGGACCATAACAACCATATAAACGTTATAGGCTGATGACAGATGCAGGCTCAGGCCGTCTTGAATGGCAAAGATCATCGTCGTCTTAACCATCAGCAAAACACCAAGTTTTGTGTTGCTGCCTGCGCTCATGGTTTTATTCCTTGGGTCATATGTCTTTTGCGACCAAAGCCGGGGACGCGGGTGATCTTAAAACCACCCTCTTGCAGGCCGCGACGCACAAAGCCCGCAGCGGTATAGGTGGCGCAGCTGCCGCCCGGGTTGGTGTGATGAGCCACTTCAGCCATAAGTGCGGGTTCCCAAAGCTCTGGATTTTTTGCGGGGGAAAACCCGTCCAAAAACCAAGCATCGGCGGCTTCGGCCCACTTGGGCAGGGTGTCACGCGCATCGCCCAAGATTAGCTGGAACTGCAAATCTGGTAGGGCGATCGTGCTGCCCCATCGTGGTGCGAGTTCTGCGGCCAGCTCTTGGAGTTGGGGGAAGGCTTTATGGGCCTTGATCATCTGCGCAGGATCGAGTGGGAAGGCCTCAAAGCTGGTGAAGTGCAAAATGCCTTTTGCACCGGACTGTCGCCAAGCTAACAGTGCAACCAAAAGGTTTAGTCCGGTGCCAAATCCGAGCTCGGCAATGTGAAAGCCATTGGTAAATCGTGCTGGCAAGCCATTTCCGGACAGGAAAACATGCTGGGTTTCGGCCAGACCATTGTCTACTGAGTAATATGGGTCGTTAAATTGTGTAGAGAAGGGGACGTTTGTACGCCATTCTATGTTATCAGGCTGGTGGTTAAGCATAGTCTACCCTAAGCATTTTTTAGACCATGCAGAAGGGCGAAGATTTTGGCAACTGCTGACGTAACGATTTTAGGGGCAGGGGTGTTTGGGCTGTCGGTTGCGTTTTGCTGCGCGCAACGTGGTGCTCGGGTGCGGGTGATCGATCCTGCTGGAGTGGCCAGCGGCGCAAGCGGCGGCATCGTGGGGGCATTGGCGCCCCATACCCCAGACCTGTGGTTGCCTAAGAAGCAATTTCAATTGGAAAGTCTGCTCTATTCCCGCCGCTTTTGGCCAGAGGTTGAAGCCATATCCGGACTGACTACAGGATTTGCCAACCATGGGCGCTTGCAGCCGATCAATGAGGAGCGCTTGATTGCTTTGGCTCTTTCTCGCATTGCAGATGCCGAGAAAAATTGGGGCGATGCCGCGGTCTGGGAGGTGATCTCAAGAAGTGAGGCCGGTGAATGGGCCCCGCCCTCGGCGACAGGCCAATTGATTTATGACACATTGTCAGCGCACATACACCCTCAGCAAGCCACCCAAGCGCTGGGTCGGGCAGTTGAGGAGTTGGGGGGGGTGATCACTCCTGCAGGTGCGCGTCAGGGGGCGGTTGTTGATGCACGTGGGTGGCGTGGACTGGTGGAGATGTCTGAAACTTTGGGCCAAGAGATTGGCAACGGGGTCAAAGGCCAAGCGGCCTTGCTAGATTTTGCCTGCCCCGGTGAGCCGCAGTTGTTTGCGGATGGCTTGCATATTGTGCCGCATTTAGATGGCACTGTGGCGATTGGCTCTACCAGCGAACGCTATTTCAAGTCGGTAACCGATACTGATGGGCAACTTAATGATCTGATTACCAAGGCCAAGCAGTTGTTTCCCGTGTTGCGAGAAGCTCCGGTTCTGGCGCGCTGGGCGGGGGTCAGGCCGCGCGCTTTTACCCGCGCACCGATGCTGGGAGCCCATCCGGTGACACCGGATTGGTTTGTGGCAAATGGTGGGTTTAAAATTGGATTTGGCATGGCGCCAAAAATTGGCCAAGTTATGGCAAGCCTCATTTTGGAGGGGGAAGATCATATCCCAGATGATTTCCGTGCCAGCGCCAGTTTGAGACCGAAAGGCTAACAGACATGACCACACCTCATATTTCCGCATTGGATCATCTGGTGCTAACCGTGGCCGACATTGCGCAGAGCGTCGCATTTTATCGCGATGTTTTGGGCATGCAGGCGCTGGAGTTTCTGGTCGCCGATGGCAGTAAGCGGTGGGCCTTGGCCTTTGGTGTGCAGAAAATCAACCTGCATCAGGCTGGTGTATCCTTTGCCCCGCATGCGGCGTCGCCCTGCTCTGGCACCGTGGACCTATGCTTTCTCTCTCCAGCCCCGCTTGTGGATTGGCAGTCGCATTTGGCCGCTCAGGGGCCGATACAATCGCTGTATGTCCGCGACCTGGATGGCACCTGCTGGAGATTTCCAACGCGGAGTGAGCCTAGGCCCAATCTCCAAGGTAGGGTAGAAATGCTTCCACTGCGGCACTGGCAATCACGATCACATTGCCATTGTCTGGGTTGACCACATTCAACCCACCGGCAATCGCAGTTACCTCAGCGCGCCCACGGGGCAATGCCGAGACTAAGGCTTCGGTGTCCACCAGATCTGGCTGCTGCACGCCAATCGTGACCTGCACACGCATGTCTTGTGGCGTGAGGCCAAGTGACGGTTCGAGCGCTTGAAACATGGGGATTGCAGAATGGCGCAGCGCGTCTTCAATCGCACGGCGGGCCGCTTTGGTGTAGTCTTGACCATATTGATCGTTGCCCATGCCCATTTCAATAATGAACCTTTGATCGCTCATGAGGCCACTCCCAAATCTAAAGACACTGAGATTGCGACATTGGCCATGACTGTTGGATGGCCTTCTGAGCGCGGCACATCTAACCCGCCCTGCACGACCGCGACAGTGACCTTGCCATAGGGAAAAATCTCGGCCACAGCCGCGCGATCCACCGCGCTAGGATCTTGAACGCCGACTTGGACATCGATCAACATCTCTGCTTTGTCTTTGCCAAACAGTTCTGCCAAATTGATTGAATTGTGCCAAAGCGCATCCTTAACCGCGCGCACAGCGGCTTGGGTATAGTCGCGCCGGCGCAGAGAAGAGCCCATGCCAAATTCGGTGAGCAATCGTTTAACCACCATTATCAAATCCTACTCCAGTAGCAGACCTTTTGGTCCACAATTAGCGCATGCTCACTTCAGCACGCAGCGCAGCCATCAATGCACCAACGGCCTTTTGATAGCGTTCATTGATCAAAATTCCAGACGCAAATGCGTGATGTGCCGATCCGACCAAGACCTCAGGCCCATTCAAGAGCCGTGGTGCAAAGAGTTGCAGGCATAGTTTCAAAGAGTTTTGCGCTCGCTCACGGCCCGAGCGTCCGGCGGTGGCTGACATAATCGCCACAGGTTTTCCTGCCCAAGGATTGCCTGGTGTCCGGCTAACCCAATCCAGCGCGTTTTTCAAAACACCTGAAATATTTTTATTATATTCAGGCGTGGAGATGATCATGCCATCAGTACTTGCGATTTGATCTTCCAATGTTTGCACCGAGACAGGGATCCCAGCCTCTTCGATATCCCCAGAGTATAATGGTAGGTTCAGATCTGCGAGCTGGTAGTCGGTGCTGATTTCCTGTGCAGCATGGCGCACCAGCAGAGTGTTCAATGAGGCTCTGCGCAGAGCGCCAGAAATTGCGAGGAGTTTCATTGTATCCGTTCCAAATTACATGTGAACTTACAACCCAAGGGACAGCAGTCGTGGCAATCACTTTATTTGAGAGGTCCCGCCTAAAATTCAACACCGATCTGGGCTTTGATCCCTGAGCGAAACGGATGTTTGATCAACTCCATTTCCGTGACCAAATCGGCGACTTCAATCAAGTCCGCATGGGCGTTGCGTCCTGTTAGAACCACATGCGTCATATGTGGCTTTTCTTTTTGCAAAAAGCCCACAACTTCAGCGATGTCAAGATAATCATAGCGCAGCGCGATGTTGATCTCATCCAAAAGCACCATGTGATTGCTCTCATCCAAAATCAACTCTTTGGCTTTGGCCCAAGCGGCCTGTGCCATTTCGGTATCACGGGTCTTGTCTTGAGTCTCCCAGGTGAAGCCTTCACCCATGGTGTGAAACGCGCAAAGATCTGTAAAGTGCTCGAGGATCAAATCTCGTTCACCGGTGCTCATCCCGCCTTTGATGAATTGCACCACAGCGCTTTTGCGTTTGTGGGCGATATGGCGGAAGATCATGTTGAAAGCGGCGGAGGATTTGCCTTTGCCTTTGCCGGTGTGAACGATCACCAAGCCTTTTTCATCGGTTTTTGTCGCCATGATCTTGTCACGGGCAGCTTTCTTTTTGGCCATTTTCATGGCATGGCGTTCGACATCTTCGGTCATGGCATGCTCCTGCTGTTATCAGCACTCTATCGCCTGTCAGTGCAGACGCAAGCAACGCTTTATTAACCTTGCGAGTTTACAAAAAGATTTATGCGCGACCCGGCACTCTTTGTTATGCTTTTGGCCTGCGTACTGATCAGTGATAGCGCGTGCCAGCTTCAGAGCTTGAGATGCGTGGTACCAAAGCTTTGACCAGCTCGCGCATGTCCAGCTCGCCAACGGGCTTACCATTTTCGATGACACGATACCGCAAGGCTGTGTCGCCGCCCGAAGCTGCGATAAGGCTTTCAAGATTATCGTTGGCATCCACATCACCCGCGAATTTATCCGCTGTGAGATCCTGCATCACGGACCGGACCCGCAATACTCTGGCGCGGTTAATATCTGACACGAAATCCTCAATATAGGGATCGGTGGGCGCCATCAGAATGCCTTGTGGCTCACCCTGTTGAATTACGGCCCCGTCTTTCAAAATCACCAAATGATCTGCCAGTTTTAAGGCCTCGTCGAGATCATGGGTGATAAATACGATGGTCTTTTTCAGCTCAACTTGCAACTCTAGCAGCAAATCCTGCATATCGGTGCGGATCAGTGGGTCAAGGGCTGAGAAAGCTTCATCCATCAGCATGATATCTGAGTTCGACGTCAACGAGCGGGCGATGCCAACCCGTTGCTGCATGCCGCCGGAAAGCTGTGATGGATAGTGGTTTTCATACCCGCCAAGACCCACGCGATCGAGCCATTTCTGAGCTTCACGCTTTTGTTCGATTTCCGTCGTACCCTGAATGTCCAGAGCCATGGCGGCGTTTTGCAAAACTGTGCGGTGGGGCAAAAGTGCGAATTTCTGAAATACCATCGACATTTTGTTTTGCCGCATGTGGCGCAATTCAGGCGTGGACAGTTTCATGATATCGGCACCATCCACCACAATTTCCCCATCAGTGGGTTCGATCAAGCGGTTTAGGTGCCGGATTAAAGTGGATTTACCGGAGCCAGACAGGCCCATCACAACCGTGATTTCACCCGCCTGCATCTCAACATTGATGTCCTGCAAGCCCAAGACATGTTGATGCGAGGCCAAGAGCTCTTCTTTGCTCATCCCGGCTTTTACGTGCGGCAATACTGCTTTATCGTCAGACCCGAAAATCTTATAGAGGCCGCGAAGACTTATTTTTGGTGTCTGTGTCATGATGTTAGCCCTCACATTTCACTCTTGGTGCGGTCGATACGCGACAGAGCAGCTTTGGAGGTGCGGTCCAACATCACGGCTAGAAGCACAATGCAAACACCAGCCATCAATCCGACTCCAAGCTCAAGGTTTCGGATGCCGCGCAGCACCAGCACGCCAAGACCGGGTGCAGTTACCATTGATGCAATCACAACCATGGCAAGGCTCATCATGATGGTCTGGTTGAGACCCGCCATGATGTTGGGTAAGGCTAGGGGTAGTTCAACTTTACCCAGCTTTTGTGCAGGGCTCATGCCAAAGGCGTTGCCAGCTTCCACTACATCCTTGTCGACCAAGCGCACGCCAAGATCGGTAAGACGGATCACGGGGACAATGGCGTAAAGGACAATTGCGATGCCGTAGAGACGCGACTCTCCGATGGGGAATAAAAAGATCAGTGGGATCAGGTAGACAAAAGTGGGCAAGGTTTGCAGCAGATCTAAAACTGGAATGATGGCTCTTTGCAGCCGGTTATATTTCGACATTGCGATGCCAATTGGGACCCCTAGTAAGGCAGATATTATAGTACAGACTAAGATGACCGCAAAGGTTTGCATTGCAGGTTCAAAATGATCAACAAAGGCGAAAAAGGATAGGCAAAAGGCGTTAAATAAGACAACTGAGACTGAGCGGGTGGCATACCAAACCGCAATTAAAATCGCGGTCATGATGATAAACCAAGGCACTGTTGTGAACACGTAAAGCGTTCCGTCAAGCATCCATGAGAGTGGTTGAGTGATTGGGTCCAAAACCGTACGCAGGGCGGGGCGAATCGTGAGAAATCCGTCTTCCAGCCCTTTAACCACATCGCGGGTCTGGGTGATTTGGCCACAGGCTTTGTGCAATTCATCCAAAGAGGGAAAGGCAAATGTGAAGCTTGATTCAGGCGCGGCATTGCCAGTTTTGGCCAAGAGCTGGGCCATAGACATCGGGCCTTCTGATGCATCTGCATCGCACCAACTGCGCATTCCAAACATGTTAAAGAGCCAGTCGTAAGTGGCCATAGATATTCTCCCTGAAGTCAAAAAAACCCGCGGGCCGCATTTAGCCCGCGGAGAATTTTAGTCCTGACTAGTTCAGGATGGCTGCCAATTTAGCTTTGGCATCTGCGCCCAACCAGTTGCCCCATACGTCTTTGTATGTAGTCAAAAAGTAGACGGCCGCTTCGTCATAAGACGCATTGTTGTCCAAACGCCAGGCCAGCACGTCACCCATTTGAGCGTTTGTAAAAGTTACGTTTTTCAACAAGGCTGCAACCTCAGGTTCACGGTCCATGAAGGCGCCGGAAACAGCAGTTACAACTTTTGCAGCTGGATAGGCAGAAAAAACAGGGTTTGCACAATCAACATCACCATTACAGGCGTGAGCTTCTGCATTATAGGCAGGCACTTCAACACGAACCATTGGGTATTTGCCCAACACAGCCGTAGGTGCCCAGTAGTAGCCAAACCATGGCGCTTGGTCCGCATATGCGGCCGCGATAGAGGTTTGCAAAGTCTCACCAGATCCATGCTGGAACCGCTCAAGACCACCGGCCTCAGCACCCGCAGCAATTAGGTTGTTGTTGTTGATGATGTCACAAGCCCAACCTGATGGGCAATCGTGGAACTTGCTGCCAACGGCTGCAGGGTTTGCCATGATGCCGTCCCATGTGGTCAGCTCAGGGTTGGATTTTGCCAGGTAAGCTGGGATCCACCAAGCTTCAACGCCACCATCGGATAGAACGCTGGTGAGCTCGACCAATTTACCTGCGGCTAAAAGTGGCTCGTAAGATGGCGTGGAGTTAGCCCATACTTCAGTTAGAATGTCTGGTTCGCCAGTTTCGGCCAATGATGTCAGCGCAGGTACGGTTGAGGACGGTACAACTTGCACGTCACAGCCGTAGCCTTGGCTCATCAAGAAGTTTGCAACCGCAGTTACTACAGCCGACGAGGCCCAGTCCATTTCAGTGATGGATACTTTGCCGCAATCAGCGGACGCGGATGTTGCACCGAATGACAGTGCCACTGCAGCGGATGCCGCGAGCATTTTGAGTTTCATGATAGTCTCCCTGTTTAATCTGTGGCCTTTACGGCTCATAGCCCGGTTGGTGATACTGCTAAAGCAAACAAACTGCAATCTCCACGCCATGAGCGGAACTCGTTCTTAGAAACATAACTAAACGACACATCCAAGTCCAATTACGTCATATTTACTAAGTATTTTTGATCTGATCCTGAATTATAGGTTATAATCGAGTTAATGTGCACGTGCCTTTGATGGAAGTGGATTGTTAGGTTCAAAAACCGTATAATGAGGCTTGCGTGCTGTTTCTGGCATTGGATTAAAAGATGTATAATGCGGACATGGGATGGGGTCCACGCTGCAAAAAGATTTGACTTACATTCCAGCCCGCTCTGAATGTTGAAAACAGCATTTCATTTTAAGAGGTGGCCTAATATGTCCTACCCTGCTTTGGCGGCCGCACGCGAAACATTGAACGTGCAATGCTACCGATCTGCCATGGCGCCAGAGACGTTCCGGACCTTATGTCATCGAAGTGGCCTTAAAGGCTGGTGGCAAGCCGGTAGACATTTCTGTTTTCGGTGACTGGGGCTCTGGTGTTTGTGTTTTGGGCGTAAGCTAATTGGCTGGCCTTTGCGGTGGCGCTGTTTGTGCACGGGACCATTGGAAGCTTTTTCACTGGAACCGTGCCGCATGAATTGGGCCATGGCACAGTGTCTCGCACCAAAGCACTCAATAAAATATTTCTCCATATCTTTAGCCGGCTCAGCTGGTGGAACCCGTTTGATTGCGCCAGCAGCCGCACCTATCATCACCGTTATACCTTGCACCCCGAAGGGGATCGCGAAAACCTTTTGCGGTTGCATCCCGGCACTGGCAAGCCGTTCATCTTTCAAATGCTCACCATCGATCTTTTGACCCAGCCGGGGTGCACCTTTGGCAAGGGGGGCTTGTTGTCGACTGTTTGGTAGACCGCGTTGCACGCCTTTGGCAGGGTTGGCTCTGTGGATATTGCCAGCAACGAATGGCTAAATGCACTACATGAAGACCAACCCGCTGAGCATCGCCGTGCGGTCCTTTGGTCTCGGATTTTGCTGGTATTTCATGGCGCGGTGTTTGTGCAGGCTTTTGTCACCGAGCTTTGGGTTTTGCCGGTAATTTTCATACTGTTCAATTTCACCGCCAATTGGTTGGCCTATCTTCTTGGCCTTCCCCAGCATTGTGGGTTGCAGGAGAATGTAGCTGCCTCTCGCAAAAGCATGCGGTCGATCACGTTGAACCCGGTGTTCAAGTTTCTCTATTGGCATATGAATTGGCACACGGAGCATCACATGTATGCTGGTGTTCCGTGTTATAATCTCAAAAAGCTGCATCAGGCGGTCAAGGACGATATGCCTGAGCCGCGCAGCCTGGTGGGCGCTTGGCGCGAAATGCTTGAGACTTGGGAGCGACAAATGATTGATCCAACCTATTAATTTGACACGTCCTTGCCTTTAACAGCGCAGTTCAAACGCCACCAAATAAGCGAAGAGGGCGAGACCTCTATAGTGGAGCTGGCGCCCAAAGGGCTGAGTTGTCCGGTCTATTGGTCGTTATGCTCACCCAAGCCCGGCGCGGCGCGCTGCAGTTGAAGGCTGCTGTCGGAAAACTTAATTGGTGTCCTAACGCCAGGGATGCCTTCGGGCGAAATGCGCATTTGCCGAAACAGGGTTTGCGGGTCTTCTAAGGCTTCGGCAATTGTATTGATTGGGCCTGAGGGTATGCCGGCGGCTTCCAAGACTGGCAATACATCCAACTTGGCCCAATGACTTAGGGTTTCTATGATCTGGCACACAACTTCAGCCCGATTGGCGATCCGAGTGATGTTATCGGCGAAGATGGGGTCTTCGATCCAATCCTCGCGGTTCAGGGCCCGGGCCAAATTGTGGAATTGGCGATTGTTGCCGCAGGCGATGACGATATGCCCGTCGCCGACTGGAAATACCTGGTAGGGCACAATGCTTGGATGCGCGTTGCCCATGCGCTGGGGGCTTTTGCCTGTGGTTAGGTAGTTGAGGTTTTGATTGGCTTGTGCGGCCAACATGCAATCAAACAAAGCCATATCAACGTGTTGGCCCTTGCCCGTACGGGCCCGCTGCGCCAAAGCGGCTTGAATGCCTATAACGCCGTAGAGACCTGTAAACACATCAGCGAAGGCTACGCCAACCTTTTGCGGCATACCATCGGGCTCTCCAGTGATGTCCATAATACCGGTCATGCCTTGGATCATAAAGTCATAGCCTGCTTTTTGCGCCCTTGGGCCGTCTTGGCCAAACCCTGTCACCGAGCAATAAACCAATTTTGGATTGTCTGGGGCCAATGTCGCGTAATCGAGACCAAATTTTTTCAAGCCGCCAACTTTGAAGTTTTCAATTAATACATCGGCGGTGGAGATCAGCTCTTTGAGATAGGTCAAGCGCTCAGGGTCTTTGAAATCAACGGTGATGCCCTGTTTGCCGCGATTGGTGCTGTGAAAATAGGCGGCGGAGCTGTCGCTGCCCTTGGAGACATAGTTTGGCCCCCAATTGCGGGTGTCGTCTCCTTCGGGGCTTTCCACCTTGATGACCTCTGCCCCAAGGTCTGCAAGAGTTTGCCCAATCCAAGGACCGGCTAAGACACGGGCAATTTCAACGACTTTCAAACCTTCGAGCGGATACATCTGGCTTCCTTTGGCATTTCATTTCGCCCATTTTGGCGCTGGACATTCACCCGTATTTGACATGGTTTCGGTGCCAGCGCATCCATTTTCTGACTCCGAGATGCAATTGCTGTGAAAGGAGATACGATGGAGCGGCCCATTCGCTTTGCGATCAACGGATTTGGACGGATTGGGCGGGCTGTTGCGCGACAATGGATGCAGATGCAAGCACCACAGATTTTTGAGCTGGTCGCGGTTAATGACATCGCCCCGATGGAAACCTGCGCATATTTGCTTGAGTTCGATAGTGTCTACGGCCCGTCGCCCGCGGCTGTAGAGCCAGCAGACGGCGCATTGATCTTGAATGGTCGCTCCGTCCGGTTCACGCAGCAAGGTGACGTAGCAAAGGTCGATATGACAGATGTTGATGTGCTCTTTGACTGTACTGGCAAAGCAAACACAGCTGAATTTGCCAGCGCTGGGCTGCGGGCTGGCGCAAAACGCGTGCTGATCTCTGGGCCCTCGGAGCATGCAGATGTGACCATCGTACTTGGTGCCAATGATCATCTGCTGCGAGATCAAAAAATCATGTCCAATGCCTCTTGCACCACAAACGCGCTTGCACCGTTGCTGCGGGTTTTGGACGATGAATTTGGTGTGACGGCAGGACATATGACAACGATTCACTGCTACACCGGCAGCCAACCCACTGTGGATGCGCCACGTGGGGATGCGTTGGAGCGCAACCGCGCGGCCGCATTGTCCATGGTTCCCACCACTACATCGGCGACAGCGCTGATCGACAAGATCCTGCCCAAACTCGCCGGACGGGTGATGGGCTGCGCCGTGCGGGTGCCAACAGCAAGCGTTTCGGCGGTTGATTTGACCTGCCAATTGACCAAACCCACCGATGCAGTGGCTCTCATCGCGTATTTGTGTGACGCCTGCCCTGGGGTCTTAGGAATGACGGACCGCCCGCTGGTATCATCTGACCTTAAAGCTCGTCACGAAAGCTTGGTGATCGCCGCCCCACAGCTGCAGGTGATGGGGCAGGGGTTGGTGCGGATTTTTGGGTGGTATGACAATGAATGGGGTTTTTCGGCGCGAATGTTTGATGTGGCGCAAAAAATGCAGTTAAGCATCGTTCAAAATGCATCTAAAATTCCTCCGCCCCTTGTCCTACCCGGGGCGCAATACTAAGACTCAGTTAGCACATCGGCTTTATGTCGGAATTCAGAACAGCAGGCGGACCTTATGAACGATCCAGTAGAAACCTATATGAACCTCGTCCCAATGGTAGTTGAACAAACGAGTCGCGGGGAACGG
>MDSY01129879.1_pt1 | contig 46423 bp, 30 predicted proteins | sample 811131 | NCBI WGS metagenome assembly MDSY01 (sample SAMN05326643, study PRJNA326480) | marine metagenome | isolation source: seawater | place: Atlantic Ocean: South West | collected 2010
TAAACCCTAAACCCTAAACCCTAAACCCTAAACCCTAAACCCTAAAATTAAAGATCAGAAGTCGGTGATCGCAGCAAGATTTTTTATTTATTTATTTAATGTTAATGCTTACATCGCCAGCTCTGGGTGTTCCGTGACTCGCGCAAACGCAAGGCTCGCAAACGCCAAGGCGTAAACAGGCATCGCGACCGCGCTGGATGCTGTCCACACGGAACCCGGTAAAATAAATAAAAAAGGGGCGAGCGGCGCAAGAACGAGCACGAACCACGACAGCACTTCGACGCGCGCTGCAGCTAACACAATCGCGATTTGCGCGGTGAGTGAGTATGATACCGAGGTCACGGCGCCATCGTTCCTTCCACTTCCGGTTACCCCCCCCGCCCGGGCTTTGGCTTTCATCACGTCATCCCCAACACCAACCGCCGCCCCAATCGCCGCATACTTGCCAAACGCGCGCAACCGTAACCTTTCGGGAAACTTGAGTTCGTTAAGGATACCTTTCGTGTAGCCAAGCGAGTGAAGTACCCCCAACATGTTCGTACCGCCTTCGTCATGAAGACTAACCAGAAACTTGCCGATATCCGCCAGCTTCACACCAGGCGGTAACGCGCCTCGCGCCGCCGCTTTCAAATCCGCCGCGGTCAACGAGCTCGAACCGAACACAAACCAAGGCGAAAGAATCAGGGGAAAAAACCGGTGCAACTCGTTACCCGCGAACCGAACGCTTTGCTTTTTCGTACCAGCCACGTCTCGCCGAACGCACGCGTTTACCAAACCGCAAAACTCAGTCCGACTCTCATCGGAAAGGTCGTGGTACAAACCGTGGTCGAGCAAAACAATCTGAGGTTCTTTTTCTTTCGAGGCGTTTTGTTTTCCAGAGGCGTTTGGTCGTTCGCGCACGTACACGTTCCCCGCGTGCGGGTCGCCGTGCACATGGCCGTGCACGAACACCATTTCCGAGGAGATACTCGCGAGTGCGCTGCCGACGCGTTTCGGATCGAATCCCGCGGTTCGCAAAGAATTCAAATCATTGCATCGAGTCATGTTCTCCACGAACGCCGTACACAAAACTCGCTTGCTCGTAAATTCGTGGACAACGTCAGGGACGTACGCGTCTGGTCGATTCCGAAGCTCAAATGCGCACCGCTCCGCGTTGTTCGCTTCACCTGTGAAGTCAAGCTCCGCGGTTAAACTCACTTGGAAGTCCTTCACGAGCCAACTTAAATCGAACCCGCCGGGTTTGATTTGCTGGCCGAACATAGAGAACACTGCAAAGTCAGACGTCAGCGTATGTTTCAACCAGGGATACTGCATCTTAACGGCAACAACTCTTCCATCTTTCATCACCGCTCGGTGCACCTGTGCTAACGATGCCGCCGCAATCGGGGTTTCGTCGATTTCCGCAAACGCGTCTTTCGCACTGACACCGAACTCCTCGACGAAACACGCATCTAAATCTGCAAACGGACGGAACGGCGCCTTGTCCGTCAACACCGCTAAAGCTTCAATGTAGGCTTTCGGTACTCCAGCATCCCCAGCTCCGCCCTGCAAGGACGCGACGAACTGCGCGGCTTTGTTGTATATCCCGCCGTTTTGTTTGGCCAGCTCTAAACACTCGTTTGCAGTGGAGTCGTGCAGTGCTTCTTTCGCGGCTTCACGTTCGGGTGAACCCTCGGGGCCGACCTCATCCAAGGCCGCGTATGCTTTCTTGGCTTTTTCGAAAACCTGCATTGCCGCCATGGCGCGACCCATCCCGAGGCCCATGTCAGGGCCGGACGGCTTCGGGGCGGCGGGTACTACCGGCGGCGGCGACGCGGGGGATGACATCGCTATCGAGGACGCGCTCGTCGAGCCGTCGAGGGAGGACGTAAGGCGGTGCCCTGTCTAATGAACATTTCGGTAGGAAAACACGGGCAAAGACCATCAGTTTCGCAGTTTCAGATCTGCCACTCGTCAAGGCACCGACGACACCCCGCGAGGTTCTCGATGCTTTCTCCGATATACTCGACGCCGGTTGATGAGTTGAATCCGGCTGCCGGAAAGTCGCACGCCGACCACGCGCATTTGGACGGCAAGTGCACGTCTTGGGTGGACGAAGCGCTAGATGCGGCGGGTCCCGAATATGCGGATGCCCCACGTCCGGGATCGTGCTGCGAGAAGGATGCGAAAGCCAGTGCGGAGGCGGCTCGTATTCGACGCATCGTGAGCGCGGCCGATCCCGTTCGCAAAGCGACCGCACTTAGGACATCGAACGACCCGAGGAACGCGTTGGGTGGCGGATTCGCGACCGCCACCATAGACGAGGACAGCGATGATCTGTTAACCGATTCGGAGGAAGACAACGACGACACGAAAAACGCGAGGTTCTATTCAACGAAAGACCCCGCTTTGCTGGAGATTCAAGCCAAACGCCTAGCGGAGATGAAACTCGCGGCTGAAAAAGTAAGAGTGGAACGCGCGAATACGGCCGCGAACGCTTCGTACATCGCCGTGGACGAAACAGATATCCCGAAGCACTTATGCGATGGGCCGACGCGCGTGGTGCTTCACTTCCCGGCGGAAGGCAGCGAGACGTCCGCGCGCGTGGATGAAATTTTAGATTTACTCGCCCCAGCGTTCCCCAAAACGCGATTCACGCGTGTGCGGTGTCCCACTGGTACGTCACCAACAATCACAGCCATGACTGGAGGAGCGATGTCGCACCCGCCCGCCATCGCGTGTTTCAGGAAACAGAAATTAGGACGATGGACCGTGGGTTACGAAGCTTTTGGTGGCGCAGAGGGGTTCGACGAAGAAAGGCTAATCAGGTGGTTCGCTGCGACCGCAGATATGCTCCCTGGTCATCCCGACGCCCCATTGAGATGCGGAGGCTTGCTCAGCCTCGCTGGAACTCGGGGAGGGTACGACGATGACAGCGACGAAGAGGGTTTGCGTTTGCGGCGAGCCGTGGGAGACGAAGTTTCAGGCAATAGTAGCGACGAAGGCGCGAACAGCGATGGAGGTGAGTGGACTTATAACGGGATAGGGGGGCCGTGCGCGCAGTGCGGCCGAAGGTTCCCGCACAAACACTTCCGCGCGTTGCGACAAGGAGGGGCTAGACGAGGTGGGGGTGATGATGAAGAGAGCGATGATGAGTAGATATTAGCGCGCGACTGAAAAAAATCATTATTTCTTCAATTTGCTTTTTCCAATGGACAGGAATGCCGACGTCGTCAGTTTTCGAGGCGCCTCCTCCGCGATGGCCTCTCGTGCGAGCGCGATGTCGATGACCTCATTCGCCGTGGCGGCAACACTGCGTGCACCGCTTAGAGGGTGCCTCGCAGCTGCATCCTCAGCGGTGAGCGCGTCACCCGCGTCGGCGAATTCCTGTGTTTCGCGAGGTGGTGGGAATCACATTTCCAATCTCGGCGCGGCGCCCCTCGCCGCGTCGTGGGCACGGCGGAGGGTTGTGAGCGCGCGCACGTACGCACATGTTCCCTCCGCGCGACGCTTCACCGCCGCCGCGGTACCTGAATCCGCTGCGGATGGGTCTTCCACCGATCGAAAGCAAAGAGTGGTGTTCCTCGGGACTCCCGAAGTCGCCGCGTCCGCATTAGACGCGTTACTCGATGCCGCGGACGATCCAAACTGCGCGTTCGAGGTGCACGCGGTGGTGAGCCAGCCCGGGCGCCCTCGGGGCCGGGGTAGGAGCAAGTCAGGCCCGCCTCCCCCCTCCCCCGTGGCTGAAACCGCGCTGCGACGAGGCGTCCCGGACGATCGCATTTTGTGTCCCGTAAAAGCGAACGATACCGAGTTTCTGGATGTGTTGACTTCGATGCAACCGGATTTAGCGATTACCGCGGCGTACGGGAACTTCCTCCCCTCGAAATTCCTGAGCATCCCTCGACTAGGGACGTTGAACATCCACCCTTCGTTGTTACCGCAGTTTCGAGGCGCAGCGCCCGTGCAAAGGGCGTTGGAACGGGGCGTCGACATGACGGGCGTGTCAGTGGCGTACACGGTATTGGAGATGGACGCCGGGCCGGTTGTGAGACGAGTTGAGCGGGACCTAGACGGCTCAGAGAAACACGATGAGTTGTTGAACGAGCTGTTCCACACCGGTGCGAAGGCGTTGCTACACGTGCTACCAGAAGTGTGGACAGGCGAGGCTAGTTTCGAGAAGTCAACCCCGCAAGCAGAGTTTGGCGAGCCGAGCGACGCCCCCAAGGTTTCCCCGGAGGAAGGTATTCTCACTTTCAAAACCTCAGAAGCGAAGACGCTGCGGAATAAGGTTCGCGGGTTCGCGGGGTGGCCGGGCACGAAAGGAGTATTCGCGGTGAAAAAAGATGGGGAGGATGCGTGGGTTGAAGTCACGCTGAAAATATTAACCGCGCAGGTTGCGACGGACGTTGCGGACGCACCGGCTGATGGCGAAACCGTTGTGCTCACGAAAAAATCCATGCTCGTGCCGTGCCTAGACGGAACCTGGCTGGAGGTCACCGAGGTACAGCCGCCGGGGAAGAAAGCCATGGCTGCTGGGGCATACGCGAACGGGCTGAAGGGGAGCGTGCTGAAGGTTGTTGGGTAGATAATAGTCTAATAATAGCAAACTTTTCTTTTTTTTCGGGACGCCGAATTTTCATTTCGGGCAAAAAGGAAGTTTACGAGTCTAACGCCGCAACTCTCGTGTCTATTTATAACTTATCTATTCTAATCCCGCAACTCGCACCCTATCCATCGCTTCGTCCACTCGCCCTAACTGAGCCAAACCCTCGCAAACGTACCTGTGTCCCAGTTTTGTGAAGGTAAGAGCTTCGTCGGGTGCGAGACAATCAACTGAGAATCTCGTTTTTTTATTTTTCTCACTTTCTGAGAGAGTTTCCTTTTCTTCGCTCTCCATCTGTCTAACAATTGCGAGTAACTCCATCGCCACCTGCAGCGCTGTTTCTGACTTCCCAAGTGCCAAAGACACAAACGCACGTTGCGCGCATATATGTGCGCGTAGACGCGGGCGGTACGAAAGTCTGTATGCGATAGTACTCTGGAAGAATTCAGTCTCCTCCTTTTCCAAACAATCAAGCGCGAAATCGAGACACTTCTCCGCGCCCGTCCACGTCAATTTTATTGTCGAGCCGGTCGCGGTTTCAAACGACGCTTCAAACGACGCTTCGGCTTGTTTCTCACCTTGCTCTAGTTCGTTTGGTGTATCTGATTCTGTGTGCGTACTCAGTTCCTCTACTCTACTCGCTCTACTCGACGCGCACTCCGCTAAACGAACCCACTTGTCACTTTCACAAACGCCTTTGAAATTTACAGCGCCTTTGAAAATGCGAATCGCCGCTTCCGCCGGCCGCCCCGACTTCAACAACCCCAACCCCGATCGGTACAAAGCTGTTTTTTGCACGAAATCGAGTTTTATATGTTCTGTATCGGCATCTACCCTAGCCACTGTATCCACAAGCAATGCAGCAGTAGCGTTCGCCCCTGAACCCCCCAACACGGACGCCAAGTTAAGCGTACGCACTGGAGACTGATTTTTGTCCTTTTCGTCAATTCCATTCGCGAAAACTTCCAGCGCCGCGGCGTGGTCCGTTTTTAACAACGCCAGCTGTGCGGTTACGGAATCTGACAAATATACTTCGGTTGATGTCACGTCACTAGTTCCATAAATATCTCTCAGACTGTTTACGCACACAGAAGCGGCATTGAAATCACTTAAGTACATCAAACACCGCGCGCGTTGTCGAAGCGCGAAGCGAACGAAAACAGCGTCGTGATTATTGAATATATTTTCGTCAACTGCCGTTCGCTGTTTCAACACAGTCTCTATCACGTCCAATACTCGAAGCGCTTGTTTCGCGTCTTTCTCAGATTGATTTTCATTCAACAACGCGTGTGTTAACATCACGCCAACGCGAACGATTTCGGAGGGTTTTTCCGCGCCGACCTCGTCGTCCACTGCGAATGTCGCTTCGAACGCGTTTTGCAAAACAGAAAGTGAGTCTTTCACGTCGCCTTCGTTTTGCAGTGCCCAACCGAGATTGCCGCGAAGAACACGCGCGTGGTGTGCGTCAAGTTCTAGATCTGCGTTCGATTCATCATCCACGTAAGATGCTTCGTTGAATTGACTCTCTGCGCGTCGTAAAGCGTCTCTTAACCCAGCTGCGTCGAGTCGTTGTGGGTGTTTGGTGTCCATGAAATCGAGCACCGCCTTGTTTTGCGAAAGCCTTGCCAAATCCCGGGGGTCGGCACGCGCCTCGTTCTCGAGCTCCCCCAAGCATCGTCGCGCATCGGCGTACTCCCCGGCCTCGAACGCCCTCGTGGCCTGTTCAGCCAGCCGAGCCAAGCTCGAGGGGGGGGGCGGCGTGGCCATGGCCGGCCGGCGCGCGGAGCAGAGTGGTGGGGCACACAAGACGCGCTGACAAGACGCTTTCGGCCGATTATAAAAATTTCGAAGCGCTTCGATTTGTCGGCGGCGCGATTTGTTGAAGAGCGCCACACCACGTTGCACCGTCACAACGCGACGCACGAGGTGCATCGCGGAATCGCACGAAGGTGTGTGTGTGTGCGACGCGGGTACTCAGTCCGGTTTGTCGGTGGTGAGAGGGCTTGGGCGCTGTGGTGCTCGTCGATCTGAATCAAATCCGAGCGCCCGAAAATGTACTCGGATGACATGGGTCGTGGTGTCCCTGCCAGCGAGCTCTCCGGGGATGAGGGCGGGGATGACCGGGGGATGAAACGCGAGCTTTCGCCCCCCTCCCGCGACCGTGGTCGACGAGACGGGTCAAGGGACCGACGCGATCGATCGCGGTCCCGGGACCGTGGGGACCGCTGGGGAGGGTCGCGAAGACGAGGTGGCGGCAATCGACGCGATCGACGAAGCCGATCGCGGTCTCCTCGTCGCGGCGGCGGTGACCGCGCCCGGGAGACCTCGGCCGAGCGCCGTGAACGAGAACAACAAAGGGAACGCCGAAAAGAGGAACGCGAGATTGAGCGCAAACAGCGGGAGTTGGAGACCTTGGAACGGGATGCTCGTACCGTGTTCGCGTACAATTTGTCAACCAAAGCGGACGAGCGGGAGATTTTCCAATTCTTCTCGAGCGTCGGTACGGTGAACGACGTGCGGATCATTTACGACCGGAACACACCGACAAGCAAAGGCATGGCGTACGTGGAGTTTGCGGATGAAGAGAGCGTGGAACCGGCGCTTGCGTGCACGGGGCAGATATTGAAAAACCAAGTGGTAATGGTCAAAGCGAGTGAAGCGGAAAAAAACGCGGCTTGGAAAATTGAAAAAGCGCAAAAGAAAAAAGAAGCAGAAGTACCCGTTGGAACTTCTATACCTGGCACAACCACGGATACACCAACTACCGCTAGCGAACCTCAAAGCGGAACTTCAACCCTGAATCACATCCCTCTACCTGCGCCTTTGCACTCATCGACTGGCGCGGCGGTGGGTACTTCCGGGCTACCTCCGCCGCCGCGCCGGTCGTGCGATCTTTTAGTGGAGAACGTCCATTGCGACGTTCTTGAGGATGATTTGAAAGCGGTGTTCGAGCCGTTCGGAGAGGTACAGACGATTACCGTGAAAAGTCAAGACCCGGGAGCTTCCACGAAATCCGCCACGGTTTCGTATCAACACACCAAAGACGCGGTGATGGCGGTTTCGCAGCTCAACGGGCTGGATCTCGTTGGGTTCGCCATGCGCGTCTCCATGGCGCCGTCGTCGGTCGATGTAAATCAACAACCTTTACCACAGAAAGATTTAATAAACGACTCCGCACACGGCGTGAAGATGGATTCAAGGTCACGAGCGGCGCTGATGGCGAAACTCGCGGGCGTGGAGGTACCGCAGATCCAAGAGCCGATTGGCATCGACCCGACCACGGGGTTACCCGCGTCCGCGGAGCAGATGGCGGTGGCGAGGCTCGCAGCGCAGGAACAAGCCGTGGAGCTCGCGAAACAAGCCGCGGAGCAGATGCAGGGTGTGCTTGGGCCCGCCTCCCCGATCCCGAGCGAGAGCGTTCTGTTGAAGAACATGTTCCGAGTGGAGGAGGAGACGGAGGACGAGTGGTGGGTGGACATCGCGGAGGACGTCTCGGAAGAGTGCGCGCAATTCGGGAAAGTCCAGCACGTGTTCGTGGACAGGGAATCGCAAGGGTTCGTGTACTTGAAGTTTGGAAATGTCAAAGCCGCGGAGGGCGCGAAAAACGCGCTGCACGGCCGGTGGTTCGCAGGTAGAACAGTGTCCGCGGAGTACCAGTTCACAGCGGTGTACGACAGACACTTCAACGCGTAGACCATTTTAAAAGGAGAATGTATTTATCACCACAGTATTTTCAATCGTCGTCGTCTCATAACACAACCCTAACTATAACCCTCGTAACTCTCGTACCCTGAACTACTAACCCTAACCCTGGAAACCATAATCCTCCATCTCCTCTCCTCTCGCCTGGACAACCTTGCACCTTTCTCTGTGTCTTTTCAGATCGATTTTGTACCCGAACCGCATGCCGCACCCGGGTTCGTGCGGCGTGAACAACCCGTCTTCGCCGCACTTGAACGGTTTCTCACCCGTGTGCACGCGCGCGTGATTCGATAAGGCTTTCTCATCTTTGAACGCCTTGCCGCACCCTGCAACAAGACACGCGCACGGCCGGTCGTTGCTGTGTACCTTGGAGTGTGCCTTCAGGGCGTAATCCGTGGGGAAGGATTTCCCGCAGCTCGCGAAGGAACAGACGTGTTTGTTTTCATGAACCCTTCTGTGTCTCGAAAGGCTCGCCCGGTTCGCAAACACTCTGGCGCACCCCGGGTAAATACACTGGTGCGGAGCCGTGCCTGCGTGTTCATGCATGTGGTCATGCAGCTTGTGCGGCATGTCGAACACCCGGGCGCACGCGATGCACTGGTGGTGGTGCGGGACGGGGAGGCACAGCGGCGCGTTCGATGTTGCGCCGCTCGCGACGCCGACGACAAACGCGGAAGAATTCGCGATGGTGATCAACTGCTCCGCGTTGCTCCGAGGCCTTCCCCCAGGTCTTACCGGTCTTCTCCGGTCGTTCGCCACCCTGGTGCTGAACTCCGCTCGATTCAGGTCGTCATTCCGGCTGCGTCCCCCCTTGTGCGCCTTGCGTCTTCGCGAGATCAAAAACTTGGTTTCCTTGAGCAGAAACGCGACGTCCTCCAAACTCAAGTCGGTCCACCGCTTCATGGCTAAAACTTTCGCGTCCACCAAGCCTTCGTCCATCACGAACGGCTTCTTTTCTTTCGACCGGCCGCTAAAGTTGTGTGGTTTGATCGGCTTCCCGCCCCACGGGTCGTGGTACGGGTTCTGATGAACCCCGGGCAGGTGAGGGTTTCCGAGGGTTGCGGGTTCAGGGTTTCTTGACGAAGAACCGGGTTCGTTCGGCGCAACGATTGTTGCGTCGAAAGCACCGCCGTACGCCGCAAGCGCGGAGAGCGCGCCGTTCGTGGCGTCGCGATCCGAACCGCTCGCCTGTGGAGCCAAAGGGTGGCGCGACTGCGGCGGAGGCATCGCAGCCGCCGCAGCCGCTTGTGCGCTTGACTTCAACGCGACAACACCTGGAGCGGGCGCGTACGTCGGAGGAGGTAAAGGCACGTCGCCGTACGCGGCGAGCGCGTCGGCGGCGGAGCCCTGCGGCGCCGCCGTCGTCGTCTCCATCGGGTCAGGCACCGTGTTGTCGTTTCTGTTTTGCGTATCCATGCCGCACTGGTCTTGCCGAGTTTCTTCGTCATCGGAGCTGAGCCCTAAACCGTGCTCTACGTCATCGTCACTGCCCGACTGGTCCGAGGACTCAACGTCATCTGAATCATCATCATCGCTGTCCTCCAGGTTTTCTCGCTCCATAGGTTCCCCCACTGAGTTGCCCTTACCCGTTTTCATCCCCCCTTTCTCTCCCTTACTCAGCGCCATCTGTAACAGCTTCTTAAATGTGCTTTGCAGCTCGGGAACTTGCGAGATGCGAATCTCGTTCGGCTTCACTGATTTCCATCGCGTCAGCGAGTGCCCTTTTCTTCTTCCCTTCTTCCCTGAAAACAAATCAAACGAAGCAATCTCAGCGGAACTCGCGAGGATCTCCACGTCAACCTCATTACCCTCGCCCTCGAGTTTCACGAACGTACGCATCAGCTTGAGTTTCTTCCGTAAACTGCGCCACCTCGTTTTGCTCTCCTCGAGCCACTGGTCGTAGTTCGAGTCACGAAGCGCTTTGGCGAGGGCGAACGTGTGTTCATCGGCCGCTGAGATCCTCGCGCGTTTTGAGGGGGTACGCATGGGAGAGGTATCCTCAACACCCACGCCATCAAACAAACCACTACCCGCTCTGGGCTGCTCCAGGGGCGGCGCCATCCCCGTAACCACCCGCGATATGGTGGACGGAGACTTTTACACTCCGCCACACGTCCCGCGCGAGACACAACGGCGCGAGATTCAAATATGAGCGAGAAAAGTTGACGGTGAAGAAAAAGCTGAATGAGATTCTCACATTAAAATCGCCCTAATCGCGCCTCTACTCTCCCCCCGCCATCACCGCCCCCCCCTCTTCCGGGGGAAGGAACGGGTTTGCGATCTCCTCCATGCCGTCCAGCCCGGAGACGACCATCACGGATGTCCCCCGGCACACGATTAACCCCAGGTTCCGTGTCTGTTCCGTGATCTTCAGCGGATCGTCCACATCCCGTAAAAACTCAACGCACTCATCTAGCACCAGGTTTAACAGCTGGTCGAAGCCTTTCAACGTACCAGTCACTTCACGGCCACCCGAAAGCTTCACACGCACGCCTTTGTCAATGAACTTACCGAGGTCGAGCACGGTTTCCTTCTTACGGCTCATCGTGAAGGAGTGCGCGGTGGAATGAATCCCTGAAGAAATACCCGCTTCAGACGGACTCTCACAGCACTGCGGCCGTGCCAGCGCCAAGTTTCCGTTGCTGTGTTTTGAACGAGCTGTTCATTGGACGTGCCGACGGTGCAGACTTGGACGCGTCGGACGCACGCGACTCGATGTGGGACGCGATGCCGTCTCCTAACAGGTCTCCCCGGCGCGGGCACCCTTCCTCGGCGTCCGGAACCCCTCCAAGGAGCCCTAACCCACGAGGACGCGTTGGTTCAACAGCGGGCGATGGAAACACATCCTCGGATGGCCCGACGGACGCGGCGTCGAGTTCACGCCCCCGGGTGGACACGAAATCCCCTGTGACACGCGCCACGCTGGCCTACACACCGGTGGCGGATCTCGTCGCGTCGCCCCTCGCCCCACTCGCGTTCGATTTAAAAAAGCTGGCGTCACAAGCACCGACGCGGAACAAGGACACCGCCATCGTTGCGTTGTCCAACCAACTCGATGCGATGCGTGCGCGTTTACGGGAAGCGGAGGAAGCCGCGGGATCACCCGCGCCGGTTTCCAGCTCTGTATCGAGAAGGGGTACTGATACAGCTGCGGGTAACACATACCGAGCGACCCCTCCGGCGTCACCCCCACGACATGGCGCACGGCCCGCGACACCACCGCGTGCTCCATCCAGCCCAACACGAAGACTTTCAGGAATCTTGACGCGAAACGCAGACGCGCTGGTGACGCGCGGAGGGGGCGGTATGAGTAACCAGTCTGACCTGGTTGTGTCAAGCAATACAACCTCTTCAGCCTCTTCATGGACTGACCGTGCACACAACGTTGCGTTGTTAAGCCTGGAGGCTGAATCTCGGGAGTGGAAAGACCGACTGGAAACCGCGGAGAGACGCGAACGCGAAGCGCGCGAGGACACCAAAGTCGCGGTTGAAAAGGCGCGAGCAGCTGTGTTGCAAGAGTGCGCCATTGACTCGCGACAACTGGAGGTGCTGAAATACAGAGCCCTTGCGAGGGGCACGACGAAACTGCTGGAGCGGAAAGCGCGGTTGGCGTTTAGCGCGTTCAGGAAGTGCGTCCGGGACGCGAGCCACGCGCGACGCGTGGAACGCGAACTCGTCCCCAAGTGGAACAGAAAGGTTGTGAAACGGTTGGCGTTCACGTGGTTTCGAGGAGCGGTTTACAGAGAGCGGAACACCCGAATTGCGGGTGAGCGGATTGCGTTGCGTGTCGTGCTGGGGAACGCACGGCGTGTCACAAGGGCTTGGTTTGGTGTGACCAAGGGCGAAGGCCAAAGGCGACGGCGCGCGGCGAGGTTCAAAGCCACGTTACAGATGCGAGTCAGTAAGCGGTTGACGCGAACGAGTTTTGCACATTGGCAAACATTCGCACACACGCGGGCTGTTGTGAAACGCAAAGTCATGAGGTTATATACACGTAATATCCAACGGCGACACCTTTCAATTCCTTTCACCGCGTGGCGCCAAGAAACGCGGCGCGAGTCGCAGGCGGAGGAACTCGCCGCGGAGATGAACGCGCTCGCCGCGTCGGTTCGCGTGTTTCGGTTCGCGGGACGAAGGGTTTTCAGGAAAAAGTGTGCGATTATTGAAGCTTGGCACTCAGTGTCAAAACAACGCAAAGAGCTGCGTGTCGCCGTGGCGAGAGCACGTGGACGGTGGCGCGACGCTCGAGGAAAATTAATTATCAAAGCCTGGCGCTCTGTGAAAAAAGCCGCCAGGCTTGGTAATTTCTTTTCTCAAAAACGCGCGTTCGATGTTTGGTCCGCCTCTGCGAAGAACACGCAATTCGCAAATTTAGTGGTTGTGCGTGGCACGCGGCGACACTTACTTCAAATTAAGGTCAACGCGTTCGTGCACTGGGCACGCGCGGTGGCACCGACCCAAGTCGCCGCTGCGGAAAAACGCGTCGCCGCCGCCGAAGCCGCCGCCGCGCAGGCGCTTAACTTGGTTGAGAAGTGTAAGCGCGAACAAATGAGCGACCGCGAAGCGCTTGTTGCGTCTAATATTCGAAGAGAAGAGGCGGTATCTGCTCTAGCCTCTGCGGAATTGAGAGCTGCGGCACTGGCGCCGAACGGCGGCGGGGTTTTGGAAACGCCACTCGGGTGGCGCGCCCTGGCTCCTAAAAACGCGGAGGAAGTCGCCGAGCTCGTGACGTCTCCCGGGGGTACGGGCAAACAGTCAGGGAAATCAAGAGGGGGCGAGGATTTTGGAAAGGGGAAAGACTCAGCAGCCGTGACGCATATGTCGGCTTTGATGGACCCGTGCCCTCCCGTGTTCATTCCCGACCGGGATCCGTACGCCCTGGACGCGGCGGAGGACGGGTCGCCGTCCACGTCGGGCACGGCGGTGACTCTGCTCCCCGGCGGAGATGTCGTGTCCTTCGCCGCGCTGGTTGTGGAAACCCCTGGGTTTGAAACCCTAAAGGGAGAAACCCTAAATTTGAAAACTCTAAACCCGCAATGGAACATCGACCCGGACGCGTCATGGTGCACGGCGAGTTCTTCAACAGTGAAAGGGTCGCCACCCGCAGGACGGGAAAACCCGGGGGTGTGCGCCGTGCCCGCTGCGACCGCCGCCGTCGCGGCGGCGGCGGCCGGTTCCGACCCCGCCGGGGTTATCGGCGGTGTCTTCCTTTACGGCGGTTTCGACAGCGATCAAAACACCGAAATGAACGATGCGTACATGTTGCTTCGCCGTCTCACAGATCCCGATGAGATCAAAACAACTCGCCCTGAATGGGAGTGGATCGCGTGCGCGCCTGATGGTAATTCCGTCACTCCGCCGGCGCGGTCGCACGCCTGCGTGTTCGCCACGCCTCCTCCGTTTTCTGGTTCGAAAGCCGAGTTTGATTCGTACAGCACCGGGGACGGCCCTCCTACGGATATTTTCCTGCTGGGAGGGTACAGAAGCGGCGCATCGTCCGGAGGCCTTCGGAACGATTTGTGGCGCCTGGACACCGCGACGTTGACGTGGTCGTCGACCGACCACAGCGGGGATGTTCCCTCTCCCAGGCGCGACGCCGCGTTCTGTGTAACGTCCGTGTCAGCGTCAGGCGCAGGTAAGGTGTTCCTGCACGGCGGGTGCGCTGCGGATGGCGAACCCCTGGCTGATTTGTACGGCCTGGACATATCGACGCTTCACTGGACAAGGTTACCCCCCGGCGACGAGATTCTCGCGTCGGACCCGCGGGACGCCAACAAACGGGGCGTGAACGCTGAGCCCGAATACGGCGTCGCCGCTGAAATCGCGCAAGTCCTCGCGGCTAAGGCTGATGCTGACGAAGCGAACGGAGGACTTAGTCGACCTCGCACGTCGTACCCCAGCGCCCGGTCAAGGCACGCGATCACGGTCATCGGTTCCTCGCTAGTCGTGCACGGCGGCCGGTCGCCCGCGGTCGGCGAGCAATCGCGATTCGCCAAGTACGTAAACGACGGCGCCGTGTACGTTTTGTGTTTAGAAACGATGTCCTGGCGAGTCCCACGGGTCGTCACCAGCCCTGAGTTTCCATCCCCGCCCACGAACCGAAGCGTTGGGCATTTGCTGTTCCCGCACCCGTCAGGTGTGGTGTGCGTGGGGGGAGGGGCGAACGGGGGGGGCGTCCTCGCATCGCCGCCGCCGGTGTTCCTGTTGGAGCTCACGGCGCAACGAGCCGGGCGGAAATTGAGAGCTGAATCAGTCAGTACCTCTGCGAAACTCGTCACCACTGAGTCCAGTCTTCGAGCTGCTACCCTGCAAGTCACGGATGCCCACTCTGAGCTCACCGACATGCGAACACTGGCGCAGAGGGTAAAGGCGGATGCGGACGTTTTGGCGGCGGCTGAAAAATCGGGACGCGAAGCGCAAAGGTCGTTGCTGAAAAAGCTGAAAGATTCGCGGGATAAAATCGAAACCGCTCAGGGTTTGGTGACCGCCGCTCGCGAGGAAACGGCTTTGTTCCGGAACCGTGTTGATGTCGCGTTCGCCAAGGAGAAACAAGCGAGGAGAGAATGTGACGCTGCAAAATCTGAAATTGCAGAAGCCGAGTTGCGCGCGCAGAGGGCGGAAACCAAAGCGCTCGACGCGACGCACGAAGCGCAGCGTCGGGAAGCGCAGGCGCTGGCGTTTGTTGAAACCAAGGAGCAGCAAGACGTGCTACACACGAACCACGAGATCATACGGCTTGCTTTGGAGCTGGAGAACTGCAAAGGCCTTTTGTCTCGCGCGGAGACGAGTCGAGCAGAGGCGGTTGAGGAGCTTCGGGGGGCGTCAAGGAAAGCGGCAGCCGGCGCGGAGGCGCTCGCGCAAGCCAAGGACCGCGCACACCTGGCGGAACAAAGCAGAGCGAATGTTCTGAGAGACGCGCAGGTTGCGCGGCAAACGCTTCGTTTTGAAATCGAGGCGTTGGAGGAACAAGCCGCGAAAGCCACGGCGGAACGGTGGGCGCGAGAGGCGGATGACGCCGCGGCAGGGGTACCGCCGGCGCGAGGCGTAAACGAAGACGAAGAATCCGGAAGCGAAGAAAGCGTGGACGAGGAGCTTGCGGAATGGAGCGGAAGCAGCGACGCGGAGGATACCGTGGAGGGCGATTTGCCTGGAAGACTTGTACAGATGTTGAACGTGGAGAACCTGGGACGATAACGACGCGAGCGCGTTTTTTTAATGACACAAACACCTTATCGTATCGTGCATACCCCCTGATGTCAAGCCACTTTTCTCTCAAAATTGTAGATTTTTCTGGAATTCTAGAAAATTGAACCGTCCGACATTTTTAACGACTTGTCCACCACCTCAGCTCCCCGCGATGCACTTCGCCCGGCACGGTCCTGCCGGCCCGTACACATTTCTGCCTGCATCGAAGTCGAAGTTCGTGTACGTATCGCAAATCGCGAATCCGTGGATCGATAATGTCTAAGCAACACGCGTTCGTGTCTCCCACCACGCGCGCTGAAAAAGAGTCACGATGGAGCTTCCTCGTTCCAATTGATTACGAAGAGGAAGAGCTGAAGGTTCGAGACGGGCGCGTAGTTTCCAACGCTCGAATCTTCACGCGACTTGGGATAACACTCACGATCATGAAGTACGTCTGCATTGCGACCGCCACGGTCAGCCTGACCGCGATGTACGCGTTGCAGGACAAAGTATTTATCATCGAATCGATGCCCAAAAAGGTGAATGATTGATTACCAGGAGATGGTCGCCGCAAATCCCAACCTGCGATGCGAGTGCCGTTCCCTTAGCAGCTACGGAGAATTCGCGTCCGCGAACATTTCCACAAATCAGATGTGCGCGTGGACCGCGGCTGATTTAGAGAAGTCGGGCGTGGACGAAACCGGGATGTTGCATTCGACGTGCAGGGCATTGACGGTTGAGGGCAACTGCAATTTTTTAAACAAAAACTGCAAGAGAGCGGCAGAGGTCGTTAAGTGGATCCAACAATATTTTAACATCACCTCCATGTCAAGCACGCAGCTTATCGACGAATACAAACTCGGGTCCATCTTAACCGCAAAGTTGGAAAGCACACGGACGTTGCCCAAGCTCATGATCAAGTCCGCGATGGGCGCCATGGAGTCGTGGGCGTCGCTTAATATACCGTCAATGGTTGACGCCGCCGGCGATATTGCGGCTCGGTCAGAAATGCAATCGCTGCTCATCGCCAAGCTTGACCTTAATTCCACGAAGCACGTTGATACCTTTTCCACGTTCGCGGCATGATGCGCGACGGCTTCCGCCGCGGGCGTGACTTTAGATAACAGCACTTTCTTTACGCCAATTACGCCGTGCGACGCCGCGATCGACGTGCATCCGGCGGGAAACAACCCCGCGTGCCACGTCGCCGAATGCCTATGAGGAGGTACGTCTCTCGTGGACGACGAGAAGAGTGTGATTAGATTTAACGTCCGAACTTACTCACTCACACCTGGAAGGGAAAAGAAACGAATTTAAGTTGTGGGGCGCAAAACTGAAGTTGGCATTTGATACGGGTCCCGGGACTCCTGAGAGTCGCAAATTGCTTCGAGGGGGATGGCTGAATAATCAAGCCAAAGCAGAGCAGAGGTACGTTCCAGAATCGATGTTCAACTGCACAGATCCTGCGACGTGGAATGACGTAAAAGTTCTCCCTCTAGACGAGCCTTTCTGGAGCCAACGGGATGTTGCCAATCCGATATTTCAATTTACCGGCGCGATGGCGTCGCCTTACACGGAAACCTCGAATTCCATTTGGGGGATGCCCGTCAGGTACGACATGTACGACTCGTGGTTTTTGGATGGACTGATTGTAGGTCTGGAACCTCCGTTTTCCTCGGTTCCACAGATGCTACAGTACGCTATAGATTTGGAAGAAGCGATGGTTAACGTCGTCGCGGAGGTTTCAAGCGGTACGCGCTCCGTGTTCGGCATGGACACCGCCTTTTGGCTCGCTTCGATGACACAGCAAACCAGTTGGATTCATCACGATATCGCGTATCTTAAGGTGTTGGGGCACATTACAGGCGATGGTGTGTTCCAAGGCCACCGTGAGTACGCCGAGAACTCGTACATCGAACGCGTGGAATTTGAAACCGACTACGAAAAGTACTTCGACGCCTGCGACGTGGACACCTGCATGTACACGAAACGAGACAAGCTTCCCGTGTCGCAACTCGTGTCGGTGATATTGGCGCTATTGGGAGGGTTCGCATCAATCATTTCAGTCGTGTTTCAGGGTGTTTACAAGGCGAGCAGGAGCGTGATGCTCGCGGTCACGAAAGATACGAACCAAATTTATTGAAAAATACATAAACGAAACGCTTCGGCGATCGACTAGAATGACAAGTTTTTAGACCAACGAAATTCGGGCAAGGAGAGCCCCAAAAAATCGATCGTGGTGTGATCTTCTCGTCTTCGGCAGCGGCGCCGCTCGCGCGTCCACATCACGCCGCGGCCGTGTCCGTGATTCGCGACCGCGCGTGTGCGTTCGCGGTGCTCGTTGGTCGTTCGGCCCGTTCCTAGGGTTTAGGGTTTAGGGTTACCGCGTCGTCCTCGACCGCCGTACGCGAGTCTAGAGCGCGGCTGTCGGAACTCACTTCACGATGCCTCACTTTCGCGTGACGTACGTCGTCTCCGCGCCGGATGAAGCGGGTGCGCGTGAGATCATAGATGCGCTTTGTTTGGAGCAAACCGTGGAGCTCCCTCTGGCGCTGGTCCCCCCAAGAACGTGGATCAACGAACACGTCGTGGCGAAGTGCGAGAGTCTACGACGACGCGTGGTTCAGCCATCCAAACAAACTCCTGGCGATGTAAGGTGGGACGCCGTGGTACGCTACAACGACGACACCAGCGGCGGCGAGCTCCCTCAGCTCCTGAACGTCATTTTCGGCAACACCTCGATCAAGGAGAACGTGATGGTGGACGACGTTGTTTTATCCCCCACGTTGCTTGGGAAGTTCCTCGGGCCGAGGTTCGGCACTGCAGGATTAAGAGACGTGTTGGGCGTCCCAAGCGGTCCGATGCTGATGACAGCTTTAAAACCCATGGGCACTTCGGTCGAAAAGCTAGCAGAGATGGCGTACAAGTTCGCCAAGGGGGGCATCGATATCATCAAAGATGACCACGGTTTGGCGAACCAGAAATACGCCCCGTATGAGCAAAGAGTCAGGGCGTGCTGCGCCGCGGTGCGAAAAGCCAACGCGGAAACAGGACGCAAGTGCGTCTACGCGCCGTGCTTAAACGCCCCCGCGCACCTCGTCGTGCAACGCGCGAAGTTCGCCAAAGCCTGTGGCGCAGGTGCGGTGCTCATGATTCCCGGAATCACGGGCTTGGACAGTGCTAGGTTTCTATCAGAAGACCCTACGTTTGGACTGCCCATTATTTGCCACCCCGCCATTCTTGGCGCCATGCTGGGCGGCGGCTCCGAGGAACAATGCCGAGGGTTTTCGCACAAGTCGCTGCTTGGAGTGCTGCCGCGACTCGCGGGTTGCGACGCAACTATCTTCCCCTCCTTCGGCGGGCGGTTCGGGTTCAGTGAAAAGGAGTGCGCTGACATTCTGGATGGCGCGCGGCGCCCGATGGGATCGATGCCGCCGATTCTTCCCTGCCCCGGCGGCGGCATGACGATGGAGAAGGTGAAGGTGATGTACCAATCGTACGGTTCAGATGTTTGTTTTTTAATCGGCGGCTCACTCATCGGCCACTCCCCTGATTTGGTCCAAAACTCGAAGCACTTTATGAAAATCGCGGGGAGGAAGGACCTTTACGGGCCGCTTGAGAGAGGTGGGGGTGCAGGTGCGACTGCGGCTTATGGCGGGTACCATAGTGTTGCCACTAGTTCCGGCCCTGCCCACAGTACTTATGACACCTCAGAACTCGCAAAACTGAAACAACAGATGGCGACGATGGAGGCTAACTTAACGCAGGTGACAGACATGTACCTCGCGTCTGAAAAAGCCAGGGCAGAAGATAAGAAGCACGCTTCATCAGGCGGTGCTTCTCACGGAAACGACAGCAAACACGACCACCCAAAACCAGGCACCACCCTCCCCCCCGGCGTCGCCGCCCCCCCAACCCCCGTCGAGGGCAACTACTCAAAGGTGTTCAACCGCCCTTCACTTGACGACTGGACCTGGGAGCGAATCCCGCAGGAGATGTACAAGCAAGACGGCGGGTCCTTCAAGGGGTGCTCGAGGTTTGAATTATTAGGCAAACGAGGAGAGAGCACCGTGTTCCACGTCCGGTACTTCGAGTGCGACGCGGGCGGGTGGACGACTTTAGAGCACCACAGACACGAACACGCTGTGATCGGGCTTCGAGGTTCGGGTGAAATACAACTCGGACCGCACGTGTACCCCGTCAACGTCGGGGACTGCGCGTACACCGCGCCCGGGGATACGCACCAGCTGCGCAACGTCGGCACCGAGCCGTTTGGGTTCATCTGCGTCGTCGCCGCGGACAGGGACCGGCCGGTGGAGGTGGACCCCGGGGAGTTTCTGAAATCGCAAGCGGCGAAGCACGCGCTGCAGCACGGGATGCGCGACGTGCTGGAAACGCAAGCGAAGCACAGACAGACGCACTTGAAATCAGCGGGGGGGGCGGTGGCGGAGGGGTCCGCTTGTGAATGGAAGCATGGGATGAAGAAAAAGGCTGCTTCTGCGGCGGCGGTAGAGAGCGGCTCGGCGTGCGAGTGGACGCCAGGAAAGAAAAAGTAGCCAAGATTTTTCATATTACTCATAAACCCTAATAAACCCTAAGCCCTGACCCTAACCCTCACTCGTGCCACGGAATTGTTCTGAAGGCTTCGATGATTTGCTCCACGCCTTCGTCCGTGATGTCATGATGCGTCACGAGCCGCAGCGAGTTCCCGACCCACGGAATCGTCAAAACGCCCTTCTCTCGCAGCAACTCGACAACCACCGTAACGTCGAAGTAGGGGTGCGCCTTGTGCGCGGCTACAATGTTCAGGAAGAAGATGTTGGTCTGGGGGGGGAATTGCACGTGTAAACCGGGTAACGCATCGAGTGCATTCGCCAGAGTAGTGGCTCTCTCATGGTCCATCGCAATTTGTCCACCTCCCCAAATCTCATCATAAGCGGTAAGCGCCGCCGCCGCGAGCGTACCCGCTTGCCGCATACCCCCGCCGCACGCTTTCCGCAAACGTCTGCATTTTTTTATAAAATCGACAGTGCCCACAATGACGCTCCCGACCGGTGCCCCCAGTCCTTTGGAAAGACAGATGGAAACGCTATCAGCGGCTTGGACGCATCGCGCCGGCGTCACGTTTAATTTCGCAGCGGCGTTCCAGATCCGCGCGCCGTCGACGTGTAGTTGCAGCTTGTGTTGTCTGCACAATTCTCCGACACTGTCTACGTACTCCGCCGACAAAACCTTGCCTCCCTTTTTGTTGTGCGTGTTTTCTAAGCACACCACTTTGGTTTGAGGGAAGTGCTGGTCATCGGCGCGGATGGCATTCTCAATCTCACTCAAATCGATTGTTCCGTCGGCATTGGTAGCGAGTTGCCTCGGGTGCGCGCCCATGAGCGTCGCGAGCCCGCCTTGTTCGTACTGCACGATGTGCGACAAGTCGCCGCAGATGTACTCCGAGCCTCTTATCTCGCAGTGCACGCCCACTGCGACTAAATTGCCCATCGTGCCTGATGGGACGAACACCGCCGCGTCTTTGCCAAACACTTCCGCCATTGTGGCCTCCAACTTTTGAACCGTTAAATCGTCCCCGAACACGTCATCGCCCACCTCCGCGGTTGCCATCGCATCCCGCATCGCGAGCGTTGGCTTCGTCACCGTGTCGGACCGTAAATCCCACATCGCGGGGGGTCGGGGGGTTGCGCGGGGGGGTATGTCGTCTCGGAGGTTTTCGAGGATGGATTTCTCGGATAACCGAGAACGAGACACTCTACTTTAACACAATTCGCCGGTCTATTCATGAGTTGAATGGTGGTGCCTTTCCAGTGCGCAAATCCGGGTCGCGACGGCACCTCGTGTCGAACTGTCGAATCATGTTACGCTTCGGGAAATTGGTGATCGTCGTCCCCACGACCACTTCCGCGCGCGCATTGCGGGTTCGTCGCGTGTTTCGCGCGCGTTAGATTGCGGGATGGCCAAGCCAGGTGTCCGGCGTGCCATGGTGAGAACCCCCGCGCGCCGCAGGCAGCGAAGCACGGTGCGATTGGGCGTGTTTCTCGTGTGTGCGTGTATCGCGGTGACATACTCGTTCATCGGGGGTCCGGTTTGGGGCGACGAGTCTGGCGACGGTTCACACACACAACACACACACGACACACACACATCAAACACGGGAAGGCACCTCACCGAGGATGGATCGTTGTATCCCCCGGAGATCTTCAGCGAGAAGGACTTGAAACGGGGCGCGATATGCCTCCACGCGTTCGGGGTGATTTACACCTTCATCGCGATTGCGATTGTGTGCGACGATTTCTTCGTCCCGGCGCTGGAGGTGCTGGTGGAGAAGTACGAAATCGACGACGACGTCGCGGGGGCGACGTTCATGGCAGCAGGTGGGTCTGCTCCTGAGCTGTTCACAGCGTTGATTGGCGTGTTCATCGCAAAATCAAACGTGGGTTTTGGTACCATCATAGGCTCCGCGGTTTTCAACGTTTTGTTCGTCATCGGAGCGTGCGCTTTTTTTTCCCGAGAAGTTTTAACATTGACGTGGTGGCCGCTCGCGCGTGATTGCGCGTTCTACGTCGTGGATTTAGTTGTGCTGTTTATATTTTTTCTCGATCAGAAGATACAGCTGTATGAATCCTTAGTACTGATGCTGCTTTACTTCGCGTACGTGTTCTTCATGAAGTTCAACAGTAGGGTTGAGCGGTGGTTCAAAGTTAAGATTTTGAAAATGAAGGAGAGCGACTTCGACGCCGAGAAGGACGCGGACGAACAGCGTAAACAAATGGATCGTGAGGCGTCGATGGCTCATGAAAGGGCGGAGCGAGCAGAGAAAGGGGTGGGGAAGAGCTTGAAGAGCCTACACTCTGGCGGGAGCGACGACGGGAGCGAAGTGTCGCGGTCGAACAGCCTGGCCGGAGGACTTTCCACGCGTAATTTATCCAAAAAACTCAACAAAGAGAGCGTGCGAAACACGCTGGCGATGATGGACATCAATGGTGGGTCGGGGTCTCAAAGGGCGAGTATGGACCGACCTCAAAGCCCTGGTACACTAGTCACTGAACCTGACTTGCCGTCCAGCCCCTCGGGCGTATCCGTAAACGGCACCAACTCCCCGAACAACAAAATCCACAACAACAAAGTGCACGCCGAGCCGTTCGCGATCGACAAGAGCGACAGCGCCGCGTTGCGCAAAGCGGCGGCGGAGCGGGCGGCGCGTACCCTGGAAGCCGTCGCAAGCCATGCAGAGGAGGAGGATGACGAAGGCATCGATTTATCCTGGCCGGAAGATAAAGCGGGGCAGGTTTACTTTATAATCGCGTGCCCGCTGATGTACCTGCTGGCGTACACCATCCCGAACGTGAAAAAGAAAAAACACCTCTGGCCGCTTGTGTTTTTCCAAGCCATTCTGTACATCGGGTTCTTCTCGTACTTCATGGTGTGGTGGGCCACTTCAGTTGGCGCGGTGGCGGGCATCAGCGACGTCGTGATGGGCTACACGTTCTTGGCAGCGGGGACGAGCGTCCCAGACTTAATGTCCAGTGTCATCGTCGCGCGGCAAGGATTGGGCGACATGGCGGTGTCCTCCTCCATTGGCTCGAACATCTTCGACATCACGTTCGGGTTGCCCTTCCCTTGGATAATCTGGTCGTTCGCGAACAACTTCGAGACCTTTCCGGTGAACTCTGATTCTTTAGGGTTTTCTTTGACTTTATTGATCATCATGCTCGTCGCGGTCGTGTCGATAATCGCGCAACAAGGGTGGATGATGACCAGAACTTTAGGCGGCGCGATGGTCGGTTTGTACGCTTTGTTTTTGCTTTTAGTGCTGTTAAATTCGGGGGGGGTCATCGCGGGGTTCTAAGTGTCGGAGAATGGAGCAGTGTCGGACATGTATTTATTTATGCTATGATAAATGCCTATGCGTTATTTTTTTACGCCTGTACGAACATCTGCACTGCCTCTACTGCTCTCTGACTTAACTACTGCCACTCTCTACTGTCTCGTCTACTGCCACAGCCTTCGCTGTCCGACGTTTTCCGCGTCTGATTCACTCGACTCGGACGAACTCAAGTCACTTCCACTATCGATCCAACCGTCCGAGACGCTGTTATTGTTATATCCCGCCCGTCTCGATCGTCGCGCGTTTCGTATCAAGTGCTGTACCGCTTGTGCGCTGGACACGGTGGCGATTGTGTGCGGCGCGGTGAACGCCACAGCCTCGCGCGTGGCGTAGGAGTTGGACCGGCCAAAAAACTCAAAGCGACACCCGCATCGCAGTTTATCAAAATCCGTACTCCAGTCGTGCCACCGCAACGACCGACATTTAGCGCACCACGCCCTTCCCGTGACCTTCGCTGGGGCTTTATCAGGGTACCTCGTGCGTAAGGAAAGAAACGTGCGGTACCATGAGGTTTTTTTCGAGTCATTACTCAAGGATTTATCGTCGGTACTCGAGGACTCTACAATTTTTTCATACGCACGTTCACTTTTCTTTTCGCCGTAGCAAACGATTGCGTTATTTTGCCACGCCTCATTCGCAGTCGCCACGCGCGTTCGCCATTCCCTTGAGACGCAGCACGCTTTACTCAACGTGTACGGGTCTAGCTTGTCCAACACTAAACCTAAAACGTCGATGGGCAAGTCGTGGATCGTTTTGGGGACATAATAATTTTCGTCGGAGTTGGATGCGTCATCATTGTTTTCATAATTGTTTTCGTTTTCGCCGCCACCGTTTCTTCGCTTCGCTCGTCGTTTCCGTACCACGGAAAACCGTTTATAATCCGTCTCAAGGTGTGACCGCTTTTCTTTGGGAAGTAGCTTCTTCGCTACACTATATACTCTATCAGCTGCGAATAATTGCTCAGAAGTTTTCAGATTTTTTATTTGCGACACGGCGAGCGTTGCGTCGTTTGCCATCTCACTTGTTACATTCTTTGGCGAATCCAAAAAGCAGCGCTCGAAGACCAAAGCGAGTTCACACGCAGCCTGGGTATAACTGGAAGTCGTTATAAATGAATCGTAGGTGGTACTTATGTTCAAGCCCTCCGCAAGCTTCGCGGAGGTGTACGTCTCGAGATCCAAAGGGTACTGAGAGCGGTGCTTTCCGTTCTTCGAGGAAAGTTTTGACACTCCAAACTCATCCGGGTTACGTCGGCGGCTTTTCGGCATGCCAGGTTATGGTTAGGGTTTAGGGTTTGCAGTCACACGCACGATAATCGGGACGGTAGCAGTACGGTGGACCGTTCGGTCCACCGCCCGTGCCGTCCGGGGCGCTGCGTACTGGTGAGGATAAGGTGATGCGAAATGGATGACGTGGGAAATATTTTTTACTTTTTCGGTTGTTAAGTTTCCGGCCCCAAACTTTCCCGCGCGACCGTTGCGCGCACGGACAGTTGATTGCAGGCTCGATGTCCGGTGTGTGGCTGGTCGTGTCTTATTATTGCAATGCAGGGGATAAAGATTGGAGTGCTAACTTCGCCCAGGAGACACACGGGGCTTGCTGCAGCATTAAAGCTGCGAATTCGGCCGCGATTGAACTTGCGTGTTCAATGTTAAAGGAGAAGGGCTTCGCTGACCCCGATCTTGAACGAAAACTAAACTTCGCGCAGCAGGACAGAAGTTCCGACGATGAGTCTAACTCGAAGGACGTTGACCCTTTCGATTGGGGGCAAGACTCTGACGATCACGATGAAGGGGCACTTAATGTCGAGGTTAGATGGGTGGACATTGAAGACGCTTACTTGTAAAAACAGGCAACAAGCAGTGTCGAGTGTAGGTATAGTATAGTATACATGTTAGCGTGTAATTTAACGTGAAGCAAGACAGTGAATCACGGCAAGGTATAAGGTACATTAATACAACTCCCCCCCCTACGCCATTGCACTTTTGATCCTCTTGACGTCAAAGGAAAACCCAGTCATCGAGGGAAACCGATTGGTCGCCGCCGCTTCCAGCTCAGATAAATATATGGGCGCGGCGGAGAGCTGCGTGGTTCCTGGTTCGATTCCCGGCGAAGCAGGCGGCACGGCTCCAGGCTCAGGCCCTAGGTTCAACCCACCCCCCTCGAACTGAAACAATTGCGCCCCCCCTAACTCCTTCTTTTTGTTCTGGATCCACTTCAGCAAAGGCTGAATGAACGGCCCGACCATGAAAAACTTTTTACCCCCGCCGGATTTCACCAGCTCTTTGACCGAGTGCCACGCGATACTCCCAATCTCTTTCCGGGTCTGCGTCACGAAGATGGTTTTTTCCGAAATGTTCGGGACGATGAACAGTCTACTTCGTTGCTTTAACCCTGGTGCGCCGTGTTTATCCACGCTTCTCGTGACTATAATGCTGTCATTCTCGTCCGTGTGCGCTAAGAAGTCGACGCCTACTTCCTCGTGGACCTCGCGAGCCGCGCACTCGCGTTCCGGCTCATTCCTGTTTATCTTTCCCTTGGGGAAGCCCCAGGAAGAGCCACTGTTCCACCCTTTCACTAATAGTACTTTATCCATCTGCGGGTTTAAAATTATAAGTCCTCCAGTAGGTATAGATAACTTGTACATGAGGAAGTTTTTGTAGATGCCGTCAACCTTTCCGCGGTACTTTGACAACGCGGAGCACTTGTGGAACATGAGTTCCGCGAACTCGCGCAACTTCATCGTTCGCATCACGTTTTTGTTCTGCGGCTCTTCACGAACGAAATCCTCGTAGTACCAGTGCGCTTGTTCCACTAAAAATAGAATGCGCTCGAACGAGTTCAGCTCTTCCTCCGGGCAGTTCAGGACGAATTTAGCTGCTAACTCCTCGAGAAGCTCAGCAGGCGGGTCGCCCCGCTTTGCCACGAAGGTTGTTTTTTGCTTTTTGCCATCCTTCTGGGTGGGCGCGGGGGGCACTCCGGTAGCGCCGGTTTTCTTCGCTTTGGTGGTAGTCTGTGTGATAGTTAGGAGGTGGGTGAGGGCGCTTGACGTGGTCACCATTAGGTCAATCGATCGCACAGCTGTCGGATCAAAGGGATGCTCGATGCGATCCCCGAGAATCAATCACGTCTTGTACCGAAAAGGGCGCGAGATCGATCGATCATTGATTGAATGGGTCTGAACCCGGAACACCACATGCTTCACAAAACCCCACCACGTACCTTCCCCGCGGGTTTGGGTTTCACCGCCTTCGCCGCCGCGCTCGCCTGCTCCAAAAGCTCCTGTTGCCAGTTCATCGTGGCACCCGCGGTGTGTGTCCTGCGCATCACGATTTGAGGGGCTCTTTAGAAAAATGTCAACTCTGAAATCGAGTCAGTGTTTGTTTTTCCATTGCGAAGTTGCTTCTTCGCTCCATTGTCGACCGCAACACCGGCGCGTCCCCCAGTTGATGGCGTATTTCATCAGCTGGAGTTCGCTTCTTTTCCTGTGGGCGGGCGGGCCGTTGTTAAGCATCGGTGGGTTTCTGCTGTTGTACTGCTATTGCGTAGGAGGGAAGGCGAAAAGAGGCCGCGGACGAAATCTCTTGCCGAACTGAAGTGAAAAGTGTCCTCTTTTCGTTTGCAAAAGAAAGGAAAGTAGATCTTCCCGGTGGTGGATCACTCGCACGGCGCGCCGGAGACGGTTGCGTTCGCGTTTCGATCGCACGATAGGCCCGGTCGTTTCCGTTGTCCGCAAGGCGGGCGGAGGTATCAAGCAGATCTTCGTTCGCCCAGATTCAAGCGCACAGTCTTCAGTACCCGCCGTCGCAGATCGAGGGGAAGGAGCAGACACGTCGAAGGCCAAACCCACTAAGACCAAGAAGAAGGTCAAGAAACCGGTGCCACCTAAACCGGACTCCATGCCGATTGGATTGACCGGCGCGACGAGTAATAGCACCGGCGCGGTCGACACGAATACAACTAAAACAAACGCAAGCACGATGTCTTCGATACAAGCGACTGATGGAACTACCACAAAAGAATCGACCAAATCTTCTGAAACCAAATCTGAAAAGACATCCGGCGGCGCCGGGTACCACTACTTCCACGACATGGCCAACCGCGGCACCGCGCCTAAAGCGCAGCCCAAGAAGCTGACGGACGAAGAGGCTGCGGCGCTAAGTGCGAAACTGGAGGGGAGTGGGGGCAGTGGGTTGTCGAGCTGGAACACCGCGGGGACGTGGGAAGAGCGGAACCACACGAAGTGGGCGGAAGAGCGGACGAAAGCGATGATGGTAGGGCACACCGTTACTCACAAATCCTTCACCACGAAATTAACCGCCATAAAAACCTTCAAGGGCGACGCCACGGTTGTCGTGGTACGAGGTAAACCACGCAGCGGGTTCGACTTTGACGTTACGGTAGGGTGGGAGAGTACGTTTGCGGGGGATGGTGATGACGACTCGGTGAAAGTAAAAGGCACTTTCCACATCCCGGAAGCGAGCAATGACACTGTGGCGGATGACGAGGTTGAGTACAGGGTCACTGTTGAAGACAAAAAGGCTGAGTTACGATCTCAGGAAGACCTGGTGTATCAGTATCTCAGAAAGGAGCTGAGACAGTTCTTCCACCAAACGTTTTCCACTATAGACGAAGAGCTGAAGAAACGAGCGGAAGGAGCGTAACTTTTTAGACGCTTATTTTTTTTTATTCAGACGACCCACTATTAAAGCGCGATCTTTCCTTTGTGTCCATATGGGATATACCCCATTCTTTTGTGTACGTCGTGAGTACCCTCAGCGGACCCCTTTTACTCACCTGGGTACCTTATCCAGTCACCAAATTAACGCCCCCGGCTCAACGCAATCTCCGCCGTCTTGAATTCGTCCAAAACGCGGTCTTTCCTTTTCTGCGGCAGCGGGTACTTGGTGCCGAAGTTGTTGTAGTGCCCGGAGACGGCGTTCAGGGCGGAGTACACGTTGCCGTAGGAGGGGCGGCCGGTAATAGCTTTGTCGCGACGGTACTTCGCCACCCAGGCGTTCGTGAGCTGACGCGTCTTTTCAATCGCCCCCGCTTTGTCGGGCGAATCGCCTGGCAAATCGAGAGTGTACTTGACCTGTTCAATCACCGCGGTGGTCTGTTCCGTGTACTTGACGATCGGATCGCCGCCCAGGCCGAACAGCGCGAGGGCGGGGGCGGGTTTGGTTGCGGAAACAAGCGTCAACGCGGCGAACGCCTTGAACGCGACTTCGCGTCTGGACGTCGTGGCCTGGACCTGTGAGTGTGGGGGGAGAGGAGGTTAGGTGGATGAGAGATGGGGATGGGCTATTAATTTAGGTGAGGGGCGGATCGATCACATGGAGAACCTCCTTACCTGGCGTTCCTCAGAGGAGGCTTTGACCGTGACCGCGCGGGTGGTGCGCGCGGGGGCGGCGCCCTGGCGCAACGAACGTGTCGCCGCACGGGGGGCGGAGACAAGGGAGACGGGGGTGACGAGGAGAGCGACCATTGCGCAACTGTTTGTGCAAGGTACACGTGTCCTTATCTTCTTCGTCTTCTCTCTCGTGCAGGCGAGGAGAGTCCCTACATTTAGACCCAGGTTGGCGAGTTACGATAGACGTCATTAACTCACGAAAGCACGGTTTAGTTCATCGGTTCCTTCTCCTCGGCCTGTCGAGAAATAAATTCATCCGCGCTCAACATCAATCAACCTGTCCGTGTGTGCCACGAACTCGGATAGACCCAGGCGCGCGCGTCATCGACGACAGGCCTGGCGGGAGGCGTTTGATCTCGGCACGCCACGCGATCGAGCGATTCACAGAGGGTTGGTGGACGACTGCGTGTACACAGAGTCACAGCCTGACGCGAAACAGTATTCTCAAAGCCGCGGCCTGACGTTTGCTTGCGCGACTTGACGTCGTTAAGGACCATGCAGACCCCGGATTGGGGTGCGCTAGAGGCGGTGGACGGGGTTCGGCTGTCGTGGTAAGTATAACAGTCCAATCAAAAGATCGCCACGGATCAACGAACGGGGTCAACAACCACACGCGACTTGAATGAGGACTCGCCTTGAATGAATCCGCCGAACGTCGAATCTGACAATCTCTCATTCCCTCCCCCCCCCAGGAACGTCTGGCCCAACTCAAAGATCGAAGCCACGAAATGCGTGGTGCCGTTCGGCGCGTTGGTCACTCCTCGAAAACACCTGCCTGACATGCCCAACGTGCCGTACGACCCGGTTCGGTGCAAGGGATGCGCGGCGTGTCTAAACCCGTACGCGCGCGTGGATTTCAACGGCAAGCTTTGGATCTGTCCTTTTTGCTACACCCGGAACCACTTCCCCGCGCATTACGCGAGCATTTCCGAAACGAACCTACCAGCAGAGTTGTTTCCCACGTACACGACTATTGAGTACACGCTTCAACGGCCAGCCACACCCCCTCCCGCGTACCTGTTCGTGATAGACGTGTGTCTCATGGAGGAAGAGCTAAGCGCGTTGCGGCAATCGTTGGCGCAAGCGTTGTCGCTATTGCCCGAGAACGCGTTAGTCGGGCTCATAACCTTCGGCACGCACGTGCACGTGCACGAACTAGGGTTCGAGGAGTGCCAGAAGACGTACGTTTTCCGAGGATCCAAGGAGTTCACCCCGGCGCATATCCAGGCGCAGCTGTTTTCGGGACAGAGCGGGTTCCGAGCCGGGGGGCAGAGGGGAGCGCCGGGACAACAGCAGATGAACGGACAGCAACCCCAAATTCAGCAACAAAAGTTTTTAGCCCCTTTGAGTGAGTGTGAGTTCACTTTATCGGCTATTCTTGAGGGCTTGCAGAGGGACTCGTTCGCAGCGCTTCCGGAGTGCCGCCCCGCGCGGTGCACTGGTACTGCAATTGCGTGCGCCGCGACTTTATTATCGTCGACGTTAGCGACCAGTCCAGCGAGAGCTCTTCTGTTCGTCGGCGGCCCCGCCACCGACGGCGGCGGCGCTGTAGTGGGGAAGGACTTGGAGCAAGCTATGAGGTCGCACAAGGACATCGCCAAGGATGCGGCGCCGTTCATGCGCAAAGCGAGCAAGTTCTACGAGGGAATATCCACGCAGCTGTGTACGAACGGGCATTCGTTGGACGTCTTCGCGTGTAGTTTAGACCAGGTCGGTTTGGCGGAGATGAAGGTGTGCTCTGAAAAGACGGGGGGGATGGTCGTGCTGGCGGAGAGCTTTGCGAACACGGTGTTCAAGACGAGCTTCACGCGGATGTTCTCGTATGAGGGTGAAGACGCGCTTGGAGTATCTAGCGGAGGCGTGTTTGAGGTCATCACATCTAGAGACGTGCGAACCGCGGGGTGCGTCGGTCCGTGCGCCGCGCTTGACAAAAAGACATTGCCCGGCGCCGTGGCTGATAGTTCCATAGGCTCTGGCGGCACGACTGCGTGGAAGCTGTGTTCCTTAACAAACGACACCTCTTTAGCTGTGTACTTCGAAGTTGCCAACGCCGGGGGCAAGGAGGGCAGCGCCGGCACGGTCCCCCCGTCGCAGCAGCAACAACAGTTTTTCCTCCAGTTTGTGACGATGAGCACGAACGGCGTTACCGGGGAAACGCGTTTGCGAGTAACAACCACCACACGAAGATGGACCGACGGAGCGAACGTAAACGACGTCGCAGCCGGGTTTGACCAAGAAGCGGGGGCTACCTTGGTCGCGAGACAGCTCACGTGGAAGATGGAAACGGAGGAGGAGTTTGACTGCCCGGCGGCGACGCGATGGCTGGATCGATCGCTGATTCGTCTGTGCCAGCGCTTCGGGGATTACCGAAAAGATGACCCGAACTCGTTCCAGTTAATGCCCCAGTTCTCCATCTATCCGCAGTTCATGTTCAACTTAAGGCGTTCGCAATTCGTCCAGGTGTTCAACAACAGTCCAGACGAAACCGCGTACTACCGCATGATTCTTTGGCGCGAGTGCGTGTTGAACTCGCTAGTCATGATCCAACCCACGTTGATGGCGTACAGTTTTACCGGACCTCCTGAACCTGTGTTATTGGACGTTTGTTCCATCGCGCCTGACCGAATCCTGGTACTGGATGCGTACTTCTCAGTCGTCGTGTTCCATGGGCAAACGATCGCGCAGTGGCGAAAAGCAAACTACCAGGACCAAGCTGAGCACGAGGCGTTTAAGCAGCTGCTGGAGGCGCCAAAGGCGGACGCCAAGGAGATTTTGGACAAGAGATTTCCCGTGCCGCGTCTTGTGGATTGCGACCAGCACGGGTCGCAGGCCCGGTTTCTTTTGGCGAAACTGAACCCTTCGGCTACTTATAACAGCGGGGCGATGGGGGGGCAAGGCAGCGACATAATCTTCACCGACGACGTCTCACTGCAGGTGTTCATGGAACACCTTAAGCGGCTGGCGGTTGCGAGCTGAGAGATTAGAAATGTGAATAGAATATGTCTTTCAACTAGTAACCCTTCGTATTATATAGTACCCCTTTACCCTACCCTTTATTAGAAATAAAAGTTCCTTGCCATCGGTGCGGGTCTTCGCTGCTGCCGCACCGCCCCCCGTGCCGCGACCTTCCCGTCCAAGTTGGAAAGGTTCGATAGCCCGACTCTTCGCTTGTCGTTCACCGCCGGGTTTTTCCCACCGACGTTGTTTTCGCCAACCGCGTTTTCCTCGTCGCCCGCGTTTTTGCCAAACACCCCGAACGGTTTCAGGTTTTGGTTTTGGGCACCATTCCTGCCTCCTGGAAGTGGCGCGGCGGGGGCGTATCCCGGGCCGTGTCTGTTCGCAACTACGCCTCCAACCACGGCGCCGTTCCCGGAAATCAGCGGCAACTTGACCCGGCTCGGCGCCGCCGCGTAGTTTTGGTTTTTAACGTCGACGTTCGCGCTTGGTTTTTTGTGCTCATTGTTTGCATTATTTCCAGCACTTATTCCACTACGTTCTCGGTGCATTTCCGCGCGCATCTCTCTTATTTCAACCGCGCGTTCGCGTTCGTTCCGCGCGCGTTCCGCCGCCGCAGCGGCTCTGTCGCGCGCGGAGATGGCTCCGGCACCGTTCACGAGCCGGTTACCGTACCCATTCCCAAGGTTGTTCTCCCGGTTTCCGTTTGGCTTGTGCAAGGGTGCAACGTCTGAAGTTTCGGGTTTTGGCTTGAAGGAAAACATAGAGGGTTTGCGCGCTAATGCGGCAGGTCGTGACGCGGCGGCAGGTTGCGCGTTTCGAACCGGCGCCTGCGCCAACGCGGCGCAAGCGGCGGCCAAGTTGCCAACCTTCTCAGCGTTTGATGAGGCGGATGCGCTCTCTGAAGAGCCTTCCGATTTCTTTCCCTCCATCTCAGTCACACCTGCCCCAGGGGCTCCAGGCAAGCCCTGCAACCGCTTCTTCTCCCGCTCCGCGCGTTCCATCTTCTCGTTGAGAAACTTCTCGTGGTCGCTGGGGTACGACGCCGCCGGCAGCCGCTGTTTCAACATTTTCAAATTCTTGGGAACTTTGATCGTCCCCAGCGTCACCGCGGTGTTACCGGATTCGGATTCAGACTGTTTGGCCATAGCACCATTGCCCGCTTTGCTTTGATCACCAGCGGAAGATACTAGCGGCTCTGGTTCGGGCGCGAGGTGCGCTCTGCGCCGCACCGAGGCGTGTTCTAGGACTTGATTGACATCAGGGCGTTGGCTCGGCTCCGCAATCATCAGCCAGCGGACCATTTTCTGCATATCCGACGAATACACCGCCGGGAGACTCGGGAACTTCCCCTTCATGACTTTGAACCTCAACTCCTCCATTGAACGGGCTTCGAAAGGTACCACAAACGTGCACATCTCGAACAACACACACCCCAGTGCCCACACATCACTGTTAAAAGTATACGGCCGGTTCCTCCACACTTCGGGGGGCATGTAGTGCGGCGTGCCAATCTGCGTGTTTGTCATCTTGTCCTTCATCAACTTGGCGACGCCCAGGTCGCCCAACTTGACAATCTCGCCAGACATTCGAAGTACATTAGCAGTCTTCACGTCCCTGTGCAGGATCTTCTGCGCATGTAACGCCTGTAACCCCCGGGCGATCTGAATGAAGTAACTCCAAATCAGATCCTCCGGAAGTAATTTTTTCTGCAACTGCCGTTTTCGCAACGCTCTTGACAAGTCCCCAAACGGCGCGTATTCCATCACGATACACAGCCTGTTACCGTCAATAAACGCCTCATGGAACCCAGAGATCGCCGCGTTTTGTTGAACCGACGCCAACAGCCGAATCTCGTTCACCGCTTCTTGGCGTTCGGTTTGCGAAAGGTTGCGCACGTTTGTTTCCTTCAACGCGTACACTTTGTTGTCGCTTAAACGACGGACGCGGTAGCTGTGTGGGGTTTAGGTTAGGGTTTGTGTGGGTATTTAGGGTGGTTAGGGTTTGTGAGGGTTTCGGATTTCGAGTTCAGAGCATGGAATGAAACATCAGTGGAGTGTCTCTCATCGAAGGCAAACGCGCTTTGTTCGAGTCATCGAGTCATCATCGAAATGGCCAAAAAGGTCAAATCGAAAACCAAAAAAACGCGCGGATCTTGACAAGACGAATGGTTCCCCTTCCGAAACGGACGCCGGTGGCTGGGCACCGCGCGGCACTGGAACCACTTAACCACCAATGAACGATATATATATGTCTTGTTATGTCGTGTGATGCATCAGGGTCGTTTCCGCGATGATTTACGCTTCGCTAGGTGCACAGTCATGACGTACGACCATCTATGTACACGGCGTCACGGAAAACACGGGAAAAACCAAACGCGATGTCCCGAAAAACCGACAACCCCGGGACGAGCTTGGGACCGTGGTTGGGGATATTCGACGTACACAGAGCCATAGCTTCCCTTCCCCAGGAACTTTTGCACCTCGAACCGTTTTAGAAGCTCGCGCTCGGGGGCCATCGCAGCCATTTTAGGTTGCTAGGGACGGAACACGGGGCACAACTCGCGATGCTTTCCGAGTGCCGAAAACTCTCCGATGAGTCGGCAGACCTTTCGGACCGGCGTCGGGACGCGACGTGTGGCACGACGTGCGGTGAAATGCACGCGTGGACCACAGGCGTTCCAATACGCGTCCGCGGTGGGTCGGCGACGCAAGGAAGTAGGACGAACGGTGGTCGGACCAACGCGCGCGTGTGTGTGTTCGCATCGTACGGTCGGCGTCTCGGGACGCGAAGTCATCTCGCAAAATTCTTGGCGTTTTCCTTGGACAGACATGACCGTTAGGCGTTTTTCTAGTCGATCCCCCGCCAAATCCGCGACCGAAATCATCTCGTCGGTCGGCGGTCGGGCGGTGGCGCCGGCTTTTTCTCTTTCCTCTCTCCGAGATCTACTGTACTCGTCGGTGTCCCCCCGTCCCCCCGTCAAACCCCCGCGCACCGGCCTGGGTCCTCCACAATGTCCGGTGAAGCGCCGCTCCTGGGAGGTGGCGGCGGCGACCCGTCCGACTCGCGTCCCTCACCGCATGTCTTCGAGCCCCCCAAACCTCGCGCCTCGCTTCTCGGTTTGGACAGACTCGCGAAGGAGAAGAGGGCGGAGCGCGAGAAGGCGGCTGAGACGAGCGCTCACGCGAAACGGTCAAGACCGGTAACCTCGATGGTGATGGATGATGAGTTCGACGGACGAGTGGAAGGACGCGAGGGATTTAGAGATGGAAACGTCTCCGACCAAGACCGGAACGATCGATTCGCGCACCCACCGAAACGACCAAAGCAGTTCCGAGGCACTCGCATGGAAACCCCGTCGCACCCGGGAGGTATCAACGAAGACGTGCGTCGAGTAATCGACGATCGACGAAGGGACAGGGGGGACAGGGGGGAGCGTGGCATCGCGGTGAGGAGCGAGAGCTACGGTCGGAGTGGAGGGGGGTACGCAGGAGGAGGATCTGCCCATGGGATCAGAAATAACCCCAGGGGCGAACCGTCGGGACGCGACACGCGCGGGATGGAAGCTATTCTAGCACGAAGCAGAGGAGGTGGTGGTGGTGCCCGAGGAGGAGGCAGTGCTCGTGGAGGAGGGTCATACACCCCCAGGGAAAATGCCCATACAGCCTCCGCACGCAACGCGACTCCTCGCGCTGAATGGGAAGAGACTCCGGATCGCCGGGGCGGGTGGGATATGCCGAGCGCGTCGCCGTGGATTGACAGGAGCGAGGGCGGTGGCAGTCACACGCATAGGTCCGGTAATGGGTCGAATCGACCTGAATCACACAGGCCACAAGGTAACAGTTACAACGCTACTCCTGTTGGTACCCCTTCGTGGAAGTCAAACGCGTGGATGAAGGACGAGGGAAAACCGAACGGCGACGGCGACGGTGATACCCGATTTGACGGCACCGAAAAGGATGACGACACCGCGAAGGATTTGGACCGCGCGTGGTACGACGACGACGAGGGGTTGGGCCATGGCGAGCACCACGACACGTTTCAAGGGTACGACGAGTCATTAACTCAGAAGAAAGAACAAGCGTACCAGAAACGTTTAACTCGCCGCGACGGCCGGCCCATGACTCTTGCTCAGTCTCAAAAGATGCACGCCCTGAACGCCGACCACAACGCGTGGGAAGAGAACCGGATGATGAACTCTGGGGTGGTGACTCGCAAGGAGGTTGACTTGGACTTCGAAACCGAAGAGGAGAAAAGGATTGTGCTGTTGGTGCACGACACGCGGCCTCCGTTTCTTGAAAACGAAGTCGGGTTGAACTCGAAGAAGGCGGAAAGCGTGTTACCGGTGAAGGACCCTACGAGCGACCTTGCGATGATCGCCCGTAAGGGGTCCACGCTTCTTCAGGAGGTGCGTCAAAAAAGGGACGAGAACAAAAGTAGAGACCGGTTCTGGGAAATGAAGGGGACCGCTATGGGTAATGTTACTGGTACTACGAAGGCGGAGGACGACGAAGCGAGGGAAAACTCCGAGAAGCAGCGGAAGCAAGCGGGCGAGACGAATGACGATGAGAAAGTTGGCGACGGTGCTATGGGTATTCAGTCTGACCCGAACGACCCGAACGCCCCAAAGCTCAGTGCGGATGACAGTGAAATCGCCAACTTCAAGCAGGGCGCAAAGTTCTCGCAGCATTTATTTGAGAAATCAGTCGCTCGATCCGAGTTTGCGAAATCCAAAACCATGAAACAGCAACGCGAGTTTCTCCCCGTCTACGGAAGTAAACAGGACTTGATGCACGTGATCCGCGAGAACCAAATCGTGGTGGTGGTAGGCGAAACCGGCTCGGGTAAAACGACGCAAATGACACAGTACATGCACGAAGAGGGGTACAGCACGTTCGGCATGATCGGTTGTACGCAGCCGCGACGGGTAGCGGCTATGTCAGTCGCAAAGCGCGTCTCGGAAGAAATGAAAGTCGAGTTGGGGAAACAAGTCGGGTACGCCATTCGGTTTGAAGACTGCACCAGTAGTGACACGTTGATCAAGTACATGACGGACGGAGTGTTACTCAGAGAAACCCTAAGAGAACCCGATTTGGATACGTATTCCTGCGTAATAATGGACGAAGCGCACGAACGAAGCCTTCACACTGATGTGCTGTTTGGAATTCTCAAGAAGGTCGTGTCGAGACGCCGGGATTTTCGGCTAATCGTAACCTCTGCGACCCTAAACGCGTCGAGATTTTCCGATTTCTTCGGGAGCGTTCCCATTTTCAACATCCCGGGCCGGACGTTCCCGGTAGAGGTTTTGTACGCCAAGACGCCGGTAGAGGACTACGTGGAGTGTGCTGTCCGTCAAGCGCTGGCGATTCACTTAAGCTACCCTCCCGGTGATATTCTCGTCTTCATGACTGGCCAGGAGGAAATCGAAGCCGTCGCGTTTTGCTTGCGGGAGCGAATCGAACAACTGGAGCAAGAGGCAGAGGCGAACGGCACTGCAAGCACGGTCCCTCCGTTATCCATCCTCCCTATTTATTCGCAACTACCATCCGACCTTCAGGCGAAGATCTTCCAGGAGGCGGAACAGGGGGTGCGGAAAGTGATCGTCAGTACTAATATTGCGGAAACTTCCTTGACTTTAGATGGGGTTATGTATGTCGTCGATACGGGTTTCTGTAAATTATCGGTGTACAATCCAAGAGTCGGGATGAACGCTTTGCAAGTTTTTCCGACAAGTAGAGCTGCAGCCAATCAACGGTCCGGACGTGCAGGCAGGACCGGCCCCGGCACGTGTTACCGTTTATACACCGAGATGGCATTCAAAACCGAAATGCTGGGGAACACGGTGCCTGAAATCCAACGCACGAACTTGGGAAACGTCGTTTTACTGCTAAAGTCTTTGAACGTGGATAACTTGTTGGATTTCGATTTCATGGACCCGCCCCCCAAGGCTAACATTCTGAACAGCATGTACCAGCTGTGGGTGCTTGGTGCACTAGGCAATGCTGGAGAGTTGACCTCGTTGGGCAAGAAGATGGTTGAGTTCCCGGTGGACCCGCCGCTGGCGCAGATGCTTTTGAAAGCCGAGGTTCTGAAATGTTCCGCTGAGATTCTCACCATCATCGCCATGTTGAGCGTCCCGCCCGTGTGGTTCCGGCCGAAGGACCGAGAGGAAGAGTCCGACGCTGCTCGTGAAAAGTTCTTCGTCCCCGAAAGCGACCACCTAACGTTACTAAACGTGTACCAGCAGTGGAAGAATAACCAATACAGGACGGACTGGTGCAACAAACACTTCCTGCAAGGCAAGGGGCTGAAAAAGGCCAGGGAAGTCCGCGCGCAACTGCTGGACATTATGAAGACTCAAAAGGTTGCCGTGTTGAGTTCATCCGGGGACTGGGATCTATGCAGGAAAGCTTTATGCGGCTCGTACTTCCACCAAGCCGCGCGTCTCAAAGGCGTGGGGGAGTACGTCAACTGCAGGAACGGCATGCCGTGTCACCTGCATCCGAGTAGCAGTCTGTACGGGTTAGGCTATACCCCAGATTACGTCATCTACCATGAGCTCGTGATGACGAGCAAGGAGTACATGCAGTGCGTCAGCGCGGTGGAGCCGTTCTGGCTCGCCGATGCGGGGCCTATGTTCTTCTCCGTGAAAGAGAGCCACAAATCTCTAAAGGAGGCGAAAATGAAAAGAAAAGAAGAGAAGGAGAAGATGCAGTTGGAGTTGGACGAAGCTGATGCGAAGAAAAATGATGCGCTTAAAATCTCGACGGAAAAAGCGGCGCGAGCGGCGGCGCGACGCCGGGGGCAAATCGTTACGCCGGGGAGGAGGAATGTAGATTGCCACTCCACTCCGGTCGGGGACTCAGGCATTGGACCCAGTAGTGCTGCGGGTAGTAGCGATGGTACCGGTAATACTGGTAGTACTGGCGCTACTGGTAATCACTCTGGTAACAATGACAAGCCCAAGTTCAGCTTCACACGTCCTAGTTCCGTGCGGCGCGACGGGGGTGAAAAGAAAACACCTAGGCGAGTGGGATTGTGATGAGTTATTTTTGACAAGGCGATGTAGATCAACGATGTAAATGTACAATTCATATGCCCTACCTAAACGCCCTGAACCCTAACCCTAAAGAGATGTCTTCAACCCTTGTTCTAAAACCTCTGCTTGGCGTGCGTCATCACGGCTTGTTCCGCGAAGATCCCGGTGTTGTCCATCCCTGAGTCGCGCGTCGCCGCGCCAGTCGGCTGCGAGTACGTCTGGTTCGTGGTTTTCCATTGCGAGTCTTGAGACCCGTCACCGAATTGCACCTGAGACGAGTTCCTGTACTTTTCAGTGAACCCTTTCGGTACGGCGAACCTGGACCCGGTAGTGTTCTGCACCTGTGCTTTCGGTCTGTTCCGCGGCGCCAAAGGGTGGTAGGGCATGAGTTTTTTATTCCCGTTTTTGTTTTCGCCGACCATGGCTACTTTTTTATTCGCAATCCCATTCGTGGTGCTTCCGTCGAAGCGAACCCTGTTCCCAAACGCGTTAGGGGCTTTGTAGCCGGTGGGTTTCTGGGGGTGGCAAATCGCCACGAGCTCGCCGCCCATGCGCACCAATTTTGTGCCCGTGCCGAGGGGGCTGTGGAGATGGGTTTGATTTGGATTGATCGACGGTGGTGGAAAATTGATTGAATACGATTGAATGGAGTCGAGATTTGAACGCGCGAGGGGATGTCCAGGTGAGCGGAGGGGGATGGAAAGGTTTAGGTCAGCGTTTTGCTTGTGCAAACGAGCAAATTGCAGTGATGTGGCACAGCTGTGCGTCTCCAGAGTAACGCGGAAGTATCGGACGTATCGGATGTGACGCAGATGTCTTCACCTCGTCGTATCCGTTGTCGCGAACGCTTTTCTCGGCATTTGCGATTCAGGATCGAGGCGTTCGATTGATGCCGTGCTGGAGAGGAAACATCAAGCATCCGATCACGTACCACGGCGCGTTTTTGTCGTAGCCGTCGCTGTTTCCCATTGTGCCGTGGTGGTCCTGCCGCGCGCGGGTAACTGGGAAGCGAGACGGGCGAGCGACTACTTTGTTTGGGGCAGAAAGCATAAAGCAACAGAAACCAAAACGGGACGTTTCCAAAATTATTCTCATTTCATGAGTCCCCTCACTTTCGTGATGCACGGGCTGGCCCCGGTCGGGGTTTCCCCCGACCCGAATTCGCAAAAGGCGGAGGCGTACGTCACCTCCAACGCGGCGGAAAAAGCCGCGGAGGGTGTTTTGGCGGTGACGGTGACTGGCATCGAATACTCTTCGACACCGACGGTGAAGCTGGTAACGCTTCGTGTGTTGGACCGAAACAGCTTCAGGTTTCGCCCCGGGCAATGGGTCGATTTCTATGCCCCCGGGGTGGATAAGCCGGGAGGGTACTCAATAGCGTCTAGTCCTGGGCGGTTCGTGTACGACGGGACCTTCCAAATCGTCGTCCGCGAATCGAGACGCTCAAAGTCCGGGCACTGGGTACACGAGAAGTGCAAAGTAAATGACGAAGCGAGAGTCAGGGTGGGTGGCAAATTCTTTGCGAGCACGGAAGACGTGACGCACCCACTACTGCTCGTCGCGGGCGGCATCGGAATAGCGCCGATACTAGGTATGATTCAGACCCTACTGGAAGAGCAACTTACTGAGTCGAGCAAACAGTCAGAAGACAGAAAACCTAAACTAAAAGCAATACTTCTGTGCTCGACAAAGAATCCGCGGAAACAACCGATGTATCGAGAAATAATAGACGCGATTAAACAATCCAAAGGCGCCGTGCGATGCGTGTTCCACATAACGGATGGCGAGTTATTAAACCCTAAAGACCGCCGCATATCACCTCAAGAACGGAATGTCTCAACAGTTCAAGGACGAATAGACACGACCGCCCTGCGTGAGTCATTGTCTCAACTTCAAAGCATCGACGGCGAGGCCGAAAATATTTCCAAAAAAAAACCACTAGCGTTTCTGTGCGGGCCGCCTGCGATGTCGGACGCGACAGAAGCGTCGCTGCTGGAACTGGAAATGCCGAAAGCAGATGTACGCTTGGAAAGGTGGTGGTAGCATCTATGTTATTTCAATCAAAAAATTATACTGTTTGCCCCCTCGCGCGCGCTTCGCGAACTTTGACACAGTCGGGACACCGAGGGTAGTTCGGGTGATTTTGAGAAATAGTGGACGTGTCTCCGTCTTCAGAAATCTTACCCAGCTCAACACTTCGCCACCGTGAAATACAAGCGGTGTGGTACCCGTGCAAGCACTCGAGGCAGGTTGAGGGTTTGGATGGATCAGGGGGGGTGTGCTCGTCGTCCATGTTGTCGTCACACAGTGTGCACACAGACGGAAATTCTCGTTGACCGCCGGTCAAAGCATGCACGGCGTCCCTCAGCGTTCCTCGGAACCCCCTCGCGCGCTCCGCCCCGTCCTCACCCCCCACCCGGTTATCGTGCGCGTTGGCCAACTCCAAAAGCAGCCCAATTTCCATCTCCAAGTCCTGCATGCCTGACGCTTCGGAGCGCAAGGACACTAAAGCTTCTTCGTACCGCGCCACGCCGGCGGCGACGCGCGTGGCGAGGGACGGGACGTCAGCGGAGTTTACATTTTCGTCACCCTCCTCCTTGTCTTCAATCTTAAGTAGCGCCGCGCCGACGTTGGCAAGAGCGGCGATTTCAGCTCTCTTCGCCTCCGCCAACGCGCGTTTCGCGCCTTGAGTTGCCCCGAAAGCCTTGGCGTGCTCCGCACTCGTAATGACGCCTCTCTGGGGTTGAGCAGGTTGTTGACCATGTGACGCTTCGTCAGACGCTTCATCAGATTTGGTAAACTCACTCAGCGCCTGTTCTGTCGCCGCTAAGTCTGCTCTCACTTCCTCAACCTTGGCTCTCCTCAGCCCTAGGGCCATTTCACACGCCTCCGCGGCTCCACTTGAATCCCCCATCTTCCCCGCGACGCCTGCGAGGTTCTGACACACTGCAGCCTCCACGGCGACATCGCCGGCTTCCCTCGCGATCCCGAGCGCCTGCGCGTACCATTCCTTCGCGAGTTCCAAGTTTGGCGGAGTTCTGGAACTCTCCAACGTCCCCAACCCGACGAACGCGCCAATCTCCGCGCCAGGCGGTAACGGCTTTTCATCATTTTTACCTTCCTGCGCTACGGATAGACACGCGTCTAAACACCGCTCCGCGGGCTCGAACGCACGCATGCGTATCATTCCGTGCGCCGCCATGCGTAAAGCTTCGCACTCCAACTCTCGGCCCAGTTTGTGCTCCGCCTGAAGCTCATGCGCCTTCATCGCGATGTCCTGTAGCGCGCTCACCGCCGGACCTGTCTGCCCCCTCCAGAAGGCTGCTGTAGCTTGGCCCAGCTTTGCTCGTAACTGTGCGAATTGACGCCTACCCTCGGCTTCTGTTTCACCCGCGGTAGTGGTCGTGAGCTGGGTGGGGGCGGCGGATTGAGTGACGGGCTGAGTAGCAGTAGTTGCACCAGTCGTAGTAGGCTGAGCAGTAGGCTGAGCAGTGGGCTGAGCAGTGGGCTGAGCGTTCGGTTGGTAGGGCCGCGCCGTCGCCGTCAACGCGCTGGCGCCGGGCTGCGCAGTAGGTTTGGTTGCAGTTTTTGATATAGCCGCTACACACGCCGCTTTGTGCACAGCCCTGTGCGCGCGTTGGCACTCGCTGGAGCAGTAATACACGGACCGGCACCCGCCGCAGCGAAGAAGTTTCGGAACTGAAGGCGTTCCGTCGGGGTTTGTTTTTTTCACTTTCAGAGCCGTCGCGTCGCAGTTCGCGCATTGCTTTTGCGCTGCTCCCTTTTCCGTAGTCCCTCCCTTTTCCTTCGGCGCTTTACCCAAGGGTGATTTCGTGTAGGCTTTTGTCGTGCCATTCTTCGCGTTTGTCCCTCCAGCCACCGCGAGCGTGGGAATCGGGGTATCGACGCGCTTGGGGCCGGCGGTTTTCTTGCGCCGAATGACTCGCATGGCGAACACCAAGACAGTCGCCACCGCGGTGAGTCCAAGCATCAGAAGCGCGGTGCCTTTGGGGGGGGTGTCCGGAAGGACTGGGGCTTGCGGTTCGGATGATAACTTCTTTCCAGTTGAGAATGACTTTGTGGGCTCTTTCCTAACCACGGGAGCGTCATCTTCCTCGTCATCCTCATCCTCGTCGTCCTCCTCTAGCAACGCATCCAACTCCTCGTCCGAGAGATCTGCAAGGTCGAGATCGTCATCGTCAGCCGACACTTCGCGCGCTTCCCGAACGCGCGTGGACATCACTGGTCTTACACAAGGTTTGCCTGGTATGTAGGTGCTGAGTCGTGCGTATCTCGCGAGTGACACACTCCCGTGTGATGCCGCGCCTGTGGTGCAGTCCTAACTGTCGTGCCATTCTAGGAGCAACCGAAACCCTTTCCCGAGGGTTTGGATTTCGTTTCGTGGTTCTCGACGCTTTTCGTGCTTTTTCTGAATTTCTTATTCAGAGGTATGTCGCGCGCGGTCTGCGCCCCCCACGTGGGGTGGACCGCGTCGCCACCGAGTGGCATTGGGAGGGATGATGTGGCGCACAGGTCGCGGCTTGTGACCCGGCACAGGTCAGGGCTCGTGACCTCCAACGCGGCACGAAATCGAAAATCCTTCCGACAGAAAGTAATCTGCGGCGGCGGTAGCTCCTCGACGTCCTTTTCGCAGACTATATGCTCTATACCAACGAAACTCTCAAAAGCCAACGAGTTACACCCCGTGCCCAACGACGGCGAGGGACGAGAGATGTGCTACCGATGCAGGCGGGTGGAGAAGTTGTGCGTGTGCGGGCTGGTTCGGGACGTCGTGGGTGATGTGCCAATAAAAAACAAGTTGCATATTACAGTTTTGAAGGACCGCATCGAGGCGCTGAAGCGTCCGTTTGGCAGCGCCATAGTATGCGAGTTGGCGCTGGAGAACTGCGTAAGCGTATGGTACGACACCAAAGTCCCGGAAACCGTCCCGCGGCCGAAACACTTACCGGAGGAAGGCGTAGGGGTGTTGTTCCCGGGACCGGTTGCGAGAAGGTTGTGTCGAACGAAAAAAGCTTTCAAAAATTCTGCACAACAGAATGATGAGAGTCCCTCGACCAGCCACAACCCTACCACAAATCATTTAACCCACTTGATTGTTATCGACACGACGTGGCACAGGGCGCGCCGGATGTACGCCCGGATCCCGTGGATAAAGGAACTCCCTTCCTACGTGTTGGGGGAAACGACGCCGCTGATTCAAACTGGGGACGCTTCCTTCGACGAGCGTGGGATGGGGGGGAAAAAAACAAAAAGTGGGGACGGGGTTAGTGGGGATGAGTTTGGGTACGCTGCTGGGGACAAAAATAATCAAGAACCAATCGTACGCACTGAAAGCGGGTACCGGATTCGGAAGCAACCCAAGCCTGGTTTTTTATCCACCGCCGAGTGCATCGCCGCGGCGTTGAGGGAAGGCGAGCCGGACGACGAAGACGAAGACGAAAATGAAATCGAAAATGTTAATCTGTCTTCGGGGGCGTCGCGAGGCGCACTCGCTGCAGACGCGATCGAGCGGTGTTTCGATTTGATGATTGATAAACAGGTTGAGTCGTTTTCCGATCGCAAAAACGTGCGATACCGGTCACGGAAACGGGAACGGAAAGCGAAGGAAGCGGCGGCGTTGTTATCCGCGAAACAGGGACAACAGGTGACGGACGTGAAGAGCGGCGAGAGTTTACAATAATCAGTTTCATTTTTAATTCACTTCCTTTTCCCGACACACATCCAGAGTTCTTCGCAGTGTCATGGCGCCCGCCCTCCCGCCCGGCGCGGCGCCTTTGCGCGTCCAGGCGGCGGCGGCCGCGTCTCTTCTCGCGGACGGGATACTTCCCGAGGACGTGGGCGCGGCTGCGGGGTTGGCGAACCCTGGTGGGGGCGAGTACACGCCCCGAGTGCTCGCGGATCTCGCGGATGCGATACGCGCGGCGGCGGTGTCGGCGGCGTCGTCCCCCGGACACGTGGGGATGCTCCCCGGGGACGGCAACGGATCAACACGCGGCGCTGATGCTGCATGGAGCGAGGGCGACGGTGTGATTGATTACCGCGATTCGCAAAACGCGGCTTGGTGGGACCCCGAGTCCCTGGCGACGTTGTTGTGCGCCACGCACCGAGCCGATGGTGCGCTCCAAGCGTTGGATGCGGTTGAGCAAGCGGCTATAATAGACACCCTGGTGAGCCACCACGAGTGGAGCATACACGACGTGGGTGACCTGTTGTGGTGCCTGCACACCACGCAAACCGTGGACACGAGCGGTACAAATCGTAACTCACACAACGTGACCATGCATCGAGTGGAGGAGCTGGCGGACGTGGCGTTCGAACTTTCACGAACCCCGACGTTGACGCACGGCGGTTTCGGGTGGCCAATTGACGACGTTGCAACGCTGTTCCCGCGCGCGTTGCCCGCGCCAGACTGGGACGGGGGGGGGTATCCGGACTGAGCGCGGTAGAGGGGTGTGCGTTGCTCGCCGCTGCTTTAGCCGCGGGAGGCACGAAAGGAAGAACTGGTGAGGGACGGGACGACGACGCTTGTTCCGTCGATTCATTCGCGTCGACGCGCGGGGGACAGAAACAGTACCCGCGGTCTGAGGACGTCCTCGATGGCGACAACAACCCTCTTCTCGGGTGGTCGGTTAGGGACATCGCGATTGGGTTACGGAATATCCTCGATGAACCCGCGGAGGACGGGGTGGGGGCGTGGGACGAGGAACGAGGGATGGATGTGGTGGATGACGAGCGACGTGATGAGCGCACACCATACGTGCGAAGCGTCCACGAACCTCCAGATGCGTCACCGTCGTCGTCCTCCACTTCAGGGTCTGACAGGGATAACGAAAAGGCTTCTCTTCGCAGAGCTGCTCGCCGCGCGCGCCGCCGACGGAGCCAACTGCTCGGCGGCGACGCAAACAGCAACCGGGTGGGTTCCGTGAACTCGGTGAGCCGGCGGGGCGCGGCCGGGCGGGGTGGTGGTGGCGTCGCGCGGTTATTAGTTCCTTTGTTGGGTCCGTCTCTTGACTCCACGAAGCGAGCCCCTTCGGGCGGGTGGGACCCCCCCTCCGTGGCGAGGCTAGCCGCGAGCCTGCACGGGCTATACGGCTGGTCCGTTGAACCGTGTGTGTTGCTCGCCGCGGATGCGCTAGGGTGGGAAGGCAGGTCGCCTTCCGCCGTCGCGTTCGCGGTGGCCACCGTCCGGTCGCCCGACGTCGGCTGGAACTCCTTGAACACCGCTGGCTTAGTATCAGCGATGGTCGCCGCCGGCGAAGGTGGAGAGGATGTTTGGGACGGCTCCTTCGACGTCAAAGACTTCCTGTCCCCGATGTGCGACGCTTTAGTAGAGAATCACGCATGGACCCCAAAAGAAACCGCGGGCGTGTTGGAGGAGATCATGGTGTGGTGTGCGGAGGACGCCCGGGATTTGATTGCGGGACTTGAAGAGTGGGCGGAGGTCGGGATAGCGCAACTTTTGAGCGGCGTGATGGAGTGGAAAAAAAGAGACAGGAACGACGTAGCGTTGATAGTGAAGGTGCTGGTTGAAACCCGAGGGGGGGAGGGGGGGGGAATGCTTGGGAAGCTGCTCAGTGTGCACAAAGGGGAGGCACTGGAGGCTAGTGTCGTGGTGGAGAGCGACGACGA